>CABECE010000112.1_pt1 | contig 12234 bp, 13 predicted proteins | sample 3132761 | NCBI WGS metagenome assembly CABECE01 (sample SAMEA5534347, study PRJEB31848) | metagenome | biome: tundra; feature: field; material: soil | place: USA | collected 2013-05 | depth 0.45 m | reverse complement strand
TCGAGGTGCAGGCGCGCATCGATGCCGGCGATTCCCTGAACTTCCTTGCCGAGACGGCTGGCGTGCGGGCCGGCGAGTGGACCGTTGCGCCTGCCCCTGCCGACCTGCGCGACCGGCGCGTCGAGATCACCGGCCCGACCGACGCCAAGATGCTCATCAACGCGCTTAACTCCGGGGCCACCGGCTACATGGCCGACTTCGAGGATTCCAACACCCCCACCTGGGAGAACATGGTCGACGGCCAGGCGAACCTCCGCGAGGCGGTGCGGCGCACGCTCGCGTTCAGCAGTCCCGACGGGCGCGAGTACCAGCTGAACGACACCGTGGCGACTCTTCTCGTCCGCCCGCGAGGATGGCACCTGGTCGAGAAGCACTTGCTCGTGGATGGGATGCCGATCTCGGCGAGCCTCTTCGACTTCGGCCTCTTCACGTTCCACAACGCGAGGGCGCTACAGGGTGCCGGCAGCAGTCCCTACTTTTACCTGCCGAAAATGCAGAGTCACCTCGAGGCGCGGCTGTGGAGCGACGTCTTCGACTTCGCTGAAAAGAGGCTGGAGCTGGCTCCTGGCTCGATCCGCGCCACAGTCCTCATCGAGACCCTCCCGGCGGCGTTCGAGATGGAGGAGATCCTCTACGAGCTGCGCACCCACTCCGCAGGGCTCAACGCTGGGCGGTGGGACTACCTCTTCAGCGCAGTGAAGACGTTCGCGGCGCGCGGCGGCAGCGTGCTCCCCGACCGCCGCCTGCTGACCATGACGGTCCCATTCATGCGCGCGTACACCGAGTTGCTGGTGCGCACGTGTCACAAGCGCGGCGCGCACGCCATCGGCGGCATGGCGGCGTTCGTCCCGAGCCGGCGCGACGCCGCTGTCAACGAGTCGGCGCTCGCCGCGGTGCGCGCCGACAAGCAGCGCGAGGCGGCCGACGGGTTCGACGGAACCTGGGTCGCGCATCCCGACCTCGTGCCCGTCGCGCGGGTGGAGTTCGACAGCGTGCTTGGCGGCCGCTCCAACCAGCTCGACCGCTCCCGGGACGAGGTCGATGTCACCGCTGCGCAGCTAGTCGACCTTGCCTCGGCCGGACACGAAGTCACCGCCGAGGGCGTTCGCAACAACGTCAGCGTGGGACTGCGCTATCTCACCGCCTGGCTGGGCGGTAGCGGCGCTGTCGCTCTCTTCAATCTCATGGAGGATGTCGCCACCGCGGAGATCGCGCGTTCGCAGCTCTGGCAGTGGCTGCACCGGAGGGTCGTCCTCACGAGCGGTGAGACGGTGACGCGGGAGCTGCTCACGCGAGTCCAGGATGACGAGATGGACAAGATCCGCGCAGAGGTCGGTGAAGACGTTCGCCAGCTTGACGGGCTCGAGACGGCACGTTCACTCCTCGACGAGCTTCTCGACGCCGAGCGGCTCCCCGAGTTCCTCACGATCCGCGGGTATGAGCTGTTGCCGTGAAGTTCGCTGCGCGGCGGCTCACACCAGCGTCCTGCCGCCGTCGACATACAGCACATGGCCGGTGATAAACCTGGCCCGCGTCGACGCGAGGAAGAGGATTGGCCCGACCACGTCGTCCGCAGCGCCGAGCCGGCCGGCTGGGACGAACCCAGTCAGCTCAGCGCGCATGCCAGGACGGTCGAGGTACGCGCGAGTGAGATCCGTCTCCGTGTAACCTGGAGCCACGGCGTTGACGGCGATGCCGGAGGCAGCCCACTCACGGGCCATCACGCGCACCAGCTGGTTGAGTCCTCCCTTCGATGCTGCGTACGCGGCGTGCCCACGATGCGCGAGCAGGCCGGAGACAGAGGAGATGAACACCATCCGGCCGTGACCGTGTTCGCACATGGTCCGGCCCACCGCCTGACCGAGCCAGAACGCGCTCGACAGATTGACGGTGAGGATAGTGTTCCATGTTTCGTCGGTAACCTCCAGCACCGCATCTCGAGAGTTCATGCCAACCGCGTGGACAAAGACCTCGATCCCATCGAGGTGCTTCGCGGCCTCAGCGACGGCTTCGCGACATGGTTCTGCCGCAGAGAGGTCACCGGTGAACGCGTGCAATCGATCAGCGCCGATCACGCTCTCACGCAGCGCCGTTAGCCTTTCCTCGTCGATGTCCATGACCGCGACCCGAGCACCGACCTCAAGGAATCCCTTAACCACTTCCGCGCCGAGCCCGCCTGCGCCGGCCACGAACACTGCTCTCGCCGAGAGGTCGAGCCAATCCCCCATAAGATTCTCACTCGTCTGCGCTGCTGACCGTGGCTCTGCGACCGTACAGTGTCGCCATGGGTGTTTGTCGACAGTACCGGGCGCCGCCGCCGCCGGTAGCCAATGACTGACATCCCCGCCCGCCAGGGGCGGCTACCCTGGCCGCGGCCGGATGAGCTGACGGATCCGCAACGCCGCCTGTACGAGATCCTCCGCGGCGGTCCCCGCGCCACCGACGGTGGAACCTACTCGATCGTCGACGAAGAGGGGAGACTGGAGGGTCCCTTCAACATCATGCTTTCAAGCCCCGCACTCGGTGTCCCGCTCCAGGCGCTCGGTCGCGCCGTGCGTTTCGAGTCCGCGTTGACCGATCGTCAACGCGAGATGGCAATTCTCCGGGTCGCCGCGTGGACGCGAAGTGAGTTCGAGTGGTACGCGCACGAGCGGTTGGGTAGACGCGCTGGTCTCAGCAATGACGAGCTTGCCGCCATCCAACACGGCGATGACGTCCCCTCGCTAGATGACGATGAACGGATCGTCCACCGGCTGACTGAGCAACTGCTCGCCACCGGCGACCTGGACGACCTGTCGTTCGCCGACGGCGTTGAGGCGCTCGGGATGGTCAGTGTCCTCGACCTCGCCTTGCTCGTTGCCTACTACCACCTACTGGCCTTCACCATGCGCGTGTTTCGCACCCCTCTGCCGAAAGCTGAATTGCCGATACGTTGGCGGTAGGTACGGGGTGCAACCCCGGCCCGTACGGTGGCGCTACGCTCGACAGACTCCGCATTGAGCTGCCACCGGATGTGGCCGATCAAAGTCGTCCCTGCCGACCCATCGCTTCGACGGCGGCCACCTCTTTGGCTGCAAAGTGCTCGCCAGCGGCATTAAATTCGTGGCGCCGCTGCGAGATCACCGTTTCGGCCTCATTGTGATACTGCTGCACGATCTGGTCAGCCCACGATGGATCGTGCCACTTGTAGCCGAGGTCGGTGATGTCGCCGGGAATGGTGGCCGACGTTGCGAGCCGAAGCACATCGAGGCAAATCGCCCGTTGCTGCTCCGCCTCGTTGGGCCGCCCGAGGGAATACCCGAGCGGAAAGTTGAGCCATCCCGCACGGGGCGGACGCACGCGTTCGGTGATGTCGCGAGCTCCAGTGACCGTCACCGTCGTGATGCCTTCCCGCTCGATGACACGCGCGAGGAGGGCAATCGCCTGATGGCAGGCCGGGCACAACGGCACGAGCATCACGAGGTCCGCACCCGCTGCGGCCGCATCGGCCGCCATCGCTGGTCCCAACTCAGTGACGAGCGGCACGAGCGACTTGACGGCGCCGAGCATGCTCAGGTGGTAGTCGGTGGCGCCGCCGACCAGACCCTGCGCCGCCAGCTCAGAAAGGCGCTCGACAGGGTGCACGACGTTGAGATCGATGCGACCGGGCCGTCGAATCGGACTAGGGTGGCTGGGGCGCAGTAGCTCCGGCGAAGCATCGGATGGAATGCGTCGGAAGGTCAGATCGTCGACCGGAGCGAACGGCGGGTCGGAGCGAAAATGCACGCCTGCGCTGCTCACGATCATGACCCGCGCTTCTTCAAGCCGCGTTCTGAGGGGCGTCCAAGGCGGCGTGCCCATCGTGGCGATCGGCATCGGAGGAAGCGGAGCGGTGATCTCGTTGACGAGCTCTATGTAGCGGAGACGGTTGTTGCTCACGAGTCGGCGCTTGAATTGCGTGCGGCGCAGCGCAGATCGCCGGGACTCATCACCACCTCACTACTTGTGTAGTGAGGCTAGCAGAACCTACGCGGGACACAACCGCGGCCTAGAAGCACGTAGGCGGGTCCCGACGAGCTCAATCTGAGGCGTCCACTGGATCGCCCACCCTGACCACGCCGGGCGCGATCACCTCCCCCCACACCCCGAAGGGCAGGGGTTCCGTGGCGTGAACCCCTCCGCGGAGCCGGGCCAGCACGTGCAGGGTTCGCAGGTCGGCCACGCCCGACTCGGGATCCTCCGTCGTCACCGCGCAGCGTCCGACGTTGCCGCCCACCCGCACCACCGCGTCGCCCATCCGGACGGCTCGCCCCAGCCAATGCTCCTCCGTGAAGGCGTCCACCTCGGCGATGCCCACGGTCATGCGGAATCGGCGGAGGTCCACCTGATCGACGGCCGCGCCTCTGGCCAGCCAGTCCAGCGCGGCCTGCGACAACATAGTCACACCTCCTTGACGCCGCCGGTCGACGCCATCACCGGGATCGACAGGCTGGGTCAGCCGCAGCTCACGTCCGGCCCAGTTCGACAGTGCGGCGGACCATGGGCCAATCACCGCCCGCACCGCGCGCTGATGGCCGTACGCCATCATGAGCTCGACGGCACCCAGCTCGACACTGTCGGTCACCTCGGTCCCGTCGGGGAAGCGCACGGTGAGCGTCGAGGCCGCCTCGTCACAGAGGGCGACCAGCTGCATGAGCGCCCCAAGGTGTTTGCCGTTCACCAAGTGGCCGCGCTCGTCGGTGACGACGAAGCGACGGTCGTTGTGCGCCCCATGGCGCTCGAGTCGCACCTCGGCCACCTCGTGCAGCCGCATGCCCTTGACCGGTGTGACGCAGAGCCAGGCAACAGTCGCGCTCACGGCTGTGTTCCCGTTCGTCGCACTGCCAGGGCGTGCCGCAGTGCGGGCCATAGCCTGTCAAGACAGTCCGCGCACGCGCCGGTGCTCCCCCGCAGCCGCATCGCCTCTGCCATGGTGGGAAGCTCCGGCTGTAGCAGCGGGCGCAATGCCTCCGGTGTCACGGCCGTCGAGGCGATGCCCGTGTCACCGGTGAGCGCCATCAGGGCGACATCAGGCTCACTGACAGCACGCGGATCGCATCCACATCGTCGCGCACGAGCGACTGATGGATGATGCGCCGCGGCAGACCGCCAAGGGATGAGGAGGGCAGAGTCCCTGAAACCCCCGCCGACGTGCGGCGCGGTGGCCGTCGCGCCGCATCCGCCGACGAGCTGACGAGCGGTCGCGCCGACCGGACGGGGGTGGGCGTCCGTCTGCATGGAGCCATTCTCGTTCTCCGTCCCGACCAGCGGTGGATCGGCCCCGCCCCACCTCCGCGCTGCACCATAGCCCGATGCGTCTGCTCACGCTGGGACACGGAACCATCTCAGCGGCGGCGTTCACCAGCCTGATTCGTGGCGCCAACGCGGGCCGCGTCGTTGACATTCGTTCGGTTCCAGGGAGCCGCCACAACCCGCAGTTCGGCCGCGTCGAGATGGAGCGATGGCTCCCGGCAGCCGGCATCCAGTACTGCTGGGCGCAGGCACTGGGTGGCTTCCGTAAGCCGTCCATCCAATCACCCAACACAGCGCTGCGCCACCCCGCCTTCCGGGGCTACGCCGATCACATGCTCACAGGTGAGTTCTCCTCGGCAGTCGACGTGTTGTTGCACTCGTCAAGCAGCATCGCCACCGTCGTGATGTGTTCGGAATCGGTCTGGTGGCGCTGCCATCGACGCCTGCTCAGCGACTACCTGACGCTGGTCCGGAACACCGAGGTCCGCCATCTCTTGCATGACGCCACACTTCGCGAGCACCGGCTGACCGACGGTGTTCGGGCTGCAGGCGGCGCGGTCGTCTACGATCGACTCCCCGTGGCGCCGGATGGTTGATCGGCCCTCTTGGGGCTGACAACGCGCGCACCAGATGAGGGACGGGCCGCCTTGGCGGGGGGAGGAGAGGCGATGAGGCAGCGCGCGCTGGCCACCTCATCGCCCAGGAGTGGGGGACTACGAGCGTACACCGGATGGCCGCGTGAGCCCGCTCTGTGCTCGAAGGGCGACGTGATAGGCGCATTTGGTTCGGCCATATGGGTGTCCCCCAACTCAGGCCGAGCGGTGGAGACCGACGGGGCGGAGCTGGTCGAGAGCCTCAGCTCGCTACGCGGTCGCGCGAAGAGATGCGAGGTGTCGGCGCCGCCGCGGTGCTGTCGACATCGTCCTTCGCGACCAGGCGATCTGATCAGCCGTGATGCCTGAGCCACATGGGGATCCACCGCGGCTCCGCCGTGTGTCCGATGCGGCCGGCAAATGCGGGTGTTGTAGTACGTGGTAATCAACCCGACCCTCACAGCACCGGGCAGGGGCGCCGGGGCCGTCACCCTGAGCGGCTCTGCACGCGGCCCGTAAACCCACTTCAGCCAGGTAGTGGGTCTAGGAATTCCCAGACCGCTACTCTCGGGCGATTTCCAAAGCGGTCCACGCAGACCGCAGCCGGGCCATTCCGTATTCAAAAACGCGAGCGGGAGAAGGCTCGAACTCGCGACCCTTACCTTGGCAAGGTAGTGCCTTAAATCTGTATTCGGGAGCGGCCAAAAAGGGCCTCTAAGCGACTACTTACCCCCAATTTCCACAGGGAGCAACGCTGACCACACGGGGGTCCACGCTGATCACAAAACGCCGCAATCGCCCAAGACGGCGGTAGACGCGGCTCGAAGGTTACGAGGGGTCGTCCACGGCCAGCGGCCGATCGTCGGCCGACCTGCGAAGAGGGATAGTCACATCGCTTGATTCTCTGCCCCGTTCAGGCAGCTCGACCGCCGCTCGGCAGTTCCACCGGTACGACTTGGTCGGGGAAAACGGCCGTCAGCTCCAAGTGCCCCCCCAATGCCTCGACATACCGGGCCAGCGTCGAGACGTAGAGGTCTGCGGCGTTCTCGACGCGCGACACGTTGCCTTGGGTGACCTCAAGGGCCTTCGCTACGTCGACCTGCGTGAGCCCGCGCTGCTCGCGAAGTCGATAAAGGCTCACGATGGCGTCCATAAGTCGACGATATTCGTCGACTCTGGCGCGTCCTTCTGGCGTTCCAGTCACCTTCTCTGCGAGATCTTGAAAGGGCTTGCGACCACTCATGTCGTCTCTCCTTGTTGGCGTAGCTCCTCAAGATGCTCGTCGTAGAGGGTGTCGGCAACGGGGATGAAGTCCTGGTACCACTCCTGCCAACGGTGTTCCTTGTTGCCCCCAATTAGCAAGATAGCCGTGCGTTGAGGATTGAAGGCGAAGAGAACGCGCAGATACGTTGCTGGTGGCCGAAGCTCCTTCATATTGGCGTGACGGGAAGCTGTCAGGGTGTCGACCATCGGCCGACCCAGCGCTGGACCTTCCCGTTCCAGCAGCTCCACCGCTGCGGTGACAGCACTCTGCTCATCCATCGAAAGGGTCAGCCACCAGGCTTCGAACTGGTCGGTGTACTCGACGTTCCATCCCGCCATTATGCGCCTTCCATAATATTAGTCAAGCATAATAGCAGAGGACAGTCCCAACTCTCCCGGGTTCGAAGGGGAGGCCGTCAGGCGAAGACAACTCCGCGCATGGTCATCGAGTCCAAGGTCGCCAGATTGCTGCCGTATGCTCCCCGCCTACCTCACCAACGTTGTGAGGACTCCATCGAATCCACACCACTCCAGGGGACTTGACCAGCGCGCGAGCCCGCGAGAGCCGACTCCCTCTGATCCCCATACGGGTTTGGGGCCAAGAGAGCGTCAGCCCTCGCAGGCTTCGCTAGTCCTCAACCTCCTTCTCCAAGTACGCGGTTCGCAGGTCATGACTGTCACCAGTCCCTATCACCGGTAAGGTCCTTGCAACCCATTTTCAGCACGCCGGCGCCCTCATGACACAATGCGGCGGTGACTCAGGACGTGACGGCCGTTGCACCCTCCAGCAGCATGGCGTCCCCGCACCCAACTGCGATCGAAACCCACGACCTGACCAAGCGCTTCGGAGAGCGCCGTGCCGTTGACTCACTCTCGATCCAGGTGCCACGAGGTGTCATCGCCGGTCTGGTGGGACCGAACGGGGCAGGAAAGACGACCACTCTGCGGCTGCTGCTCGGTTTGATTCGCCCGACAGGTGGCAACGCGTCTGTATTGGGTCAGTCGATTCATCAGCCTCGCGCATTCATGCACAGAGTAGGCGCACTTATCGAAGGACCGGCGTTCTACCCGTCTCTCTCCGGGAGAACTAATCTGTCGACGCTTGCAACACTCGGTAGGCATCGGGATGCAGACATCCCTGAGCTACTGCAGACCGTGGGCCTTGCAGATCGCGGACAGGATATGTTTCGTTCGTACTCACTCGGCATGAAGCAGCGCCTCGGCATTGCGGCTGCGCTCCTATCTGACCCAGAGCTGCTGATCCTTGATGAGCCGGCCAATGGCCTCGATCCGCCAGGAATCATCGAGATGCGCGAATTGATGAGGCGCCTCCAAGATGGCGGCAAGACGCTCCTCGTGAGTAGCCACCTCCTAGCAGAGGTGGACCACATCGCTGACTGGCTCATCGTTCTCGTGGCGGGCAAGGCCGTCTACTGCGGCCCGGCAGCCAACCTGCCAGGGCGTCAATCCTCGGAAATACTCGTGGCGACTGAGTCACCCGCGCAACTGGAGGTCGTTGTAAGAATCGCTCGCGATCGCGGTTACACGGCTGTGGTGGAAAACGGTCAAGCGCGCATTGCGGCTCCGTCGTCGTTCGCCGGTGAGCTCAATCGGCTCGCAATGCAGGCGGGCACAACCCTCGTGGAGTTGCATCAGGTCCAGACCACACTCGAAGAAAGCTTCCTGCAAATCATCGGGAGCATCAACTGATGCTCGCTGCGTTCATGGCCGAATGGCCGAAGATTCGTAGGCGCAGTATCCTCCTGGCCCTCATTGCCATGGTGGGCTTCACCGCGCTCGCCGTCGGGGTGACCTTGGCGCGAATCCACCGGCGCTCGCTGGAACAACAGGTATTGATCAATACCGATGTTGGCTTAACTGGCACCCTCCAACCGAGTGCGACCTTGGTATCCGTGATCGTGCTTATCACGATTGCGGCGGTACTGGGAGCGGACTGGACTCAGGGGACGTGGAGAAGCCTTCTAATCCAAGAGCCAGGCCGGCTTCGACTCCTCTCCGGAAGGGTTCTGGCACTGCTTGTCTACATGATCATCTCAGCCGTGCTCACAGTAGGTCTTGGCACGCTGGTGGCCATGGTTATCGCGCCTCATGAGGGGGTAAACACTGCGGCGTGGTGGGATTCGACCGGCACCACCGACTATTTTGCATTTCTGGGCAATTTGGTCCTCGCCGTCGTAGGCTGGACGATTTTCGGGACGTTGGTTGCCGTGCTCGTCCGCAACCCCGCGGGGGCGGTGGGTGCCGCGATAGCGTGGTTGTTTGTCATAGAAGGCCTCGCCAATCAAGTGTGGTCTACCGTCGGCCAGTACCTGCCGGGGCGGATTCTCTCTGTCGTGCTGACAGGCGGTCAGGCATCCGTGTTTAGCGCAGGGGCTTCGATGGGGGTGTCGTACACCACTGCGCTCATCATCGCGGGTCTCTACGCCATCGGAATGTGCGTTGTCGCCGGGGCCAGCTTCTGGTACCGCGACATCACCGCGTAGCCTCCGCCGTCGATCGGCCGCACCCGTGCCGTGCTGACACCATCGTGGTGATGCCGGTGGGGGATAGAGCCAAATCGCGACCCGAATCGAATCAGGATGCCGGCATGACCGCACCGCTTTTCGAGAGCGATCGTCGTCGCGACGCACTCTGCCAGGCTGGGCCGTGGCGGGTTGTCTTGAATACGGATTTCAGCTCCGTCCTGATGCAGCGGGCCATGGCGTGACGCCACAGGTCGCCCAAGCTGGCGCCAAAATTGCGCCCGTATCGGCCAAGGCTGGCGGTAACTACTCGGGGCAGGGGCTGGACCGAGCGTCCGGGGGCACGGCATGCGAGCCGGTTGGCTTGCAGTGACGAATACGCCGCGATGTTGTAGCTGACCGGCTGAGAGCGGCGCAGCCAACACATCGCAACCTTGAGTGGTCGCAAGGTGGTCATGGGTGGTGCCCGCTCGTGGGTGCCGCTGTGCTGGTCACCGATGTCGGCGATCAAGCGTCGCGGTGGCACGGCGTCGGCGAGAACCGGCACCCGGGCATGGGGGAACGGGCTGCCTGGCCGAGGCGTTGCTGTAGGTGGGTCTCGTCCGTGAGAGATCCGGAGAGACGTCCCGTACTCGTGGCTATTTGGCGCCGCCGCGTCCATCCAGCCGGATCGTCCACGGCTCGACCGCCTCTATCCGAAGAGGTGTTCCAAACGGGCAAACGCGGTGACGGTGTCGCCTTCTTTGAAGTTGCCGGATGCTTTCGTTGTGGCGACCCCCCATTGAGGGCGCCGACCGAATCATCACCGCGGATCGCGGATGGCCACACGACCTGGCGGTTGCGTGGTTGGGCGGCTGTGCACCGAAACAGCGTAGCTGCCATCGCCAGGGAAGGGATTCCGGTCCCACGTCGACCAGCGGGCGTCGAGCTCCAAGCCAGAGACATGGCAGTGCTGGTCGTAATCGGCCAACTCGTAGGCACGGCCGAGTTGGAAGCCGCACAGCAGCGCCCCACCGGGTGTGAGGTGGCGAGCGCACCCGGCGACCAGAGCCGCCTGGGTGCCCAGCGGCGTGAACAGCGGCACGTTCCCGGCCATGACGACGACCTCAAAACGGTGGTCGAGCCCGAGGTCGCAGATGTCGGCGACATGCCACGTGAGTCTCGGGCCGAGACCGCGGGCGGTCGCGATCATCGACGCGTCGGCATCGACTCCGACCACGTCGACACCGCGTGCCGCCAGCTCCCGAGCCACTCGCCCCGTGCCGCAGCCGACGTCGAGGACCGATTGGGGACGGAGCGTCATCACCAGGTCGGCCTCGCCGTGCACGTTGGCTCCGGACGCGGCGCGCTCATCGAATCGGGCCTGGTACTGGTCGCCGTCCCACGGGACACCGTCGGAGCTCATCGAGATGGGTCGGACCGCGCCCAGACGGTCAGCGCCAGGGATCCCTCGCGTGCCGTGGGGATCGTTGTGGTGAGATCGAGCCATTGCATGTGGATGATTGTCGCTCGTGACGCCCTGCCGGTTCGGAGGTACTCCTCTCCTTGCCGGTTACGGCGTGAGTGGCAGGGTGCCCGGCTTTTCAGCGGTTTTGGAGTCCGCGGCCGGCCTGTCGGCACGGGCCGTTGCGTACCAGATGGGGCTGCGCTGAATTCCCACGAGTCCGTCCGGGCGACCCCCACTCCGACCCCTATAGCCCAAGCCGCCGGCAACTTGTCGACCACCCCCGGCACTTGGCCTCCTAATAAAGGCCGCATCCGGTGCAGCAGCAGCCAGAAGTTGACTCGGTGGCCGCCGCACTATGCCGGTCTGAAGCGTCGTGAGGCCGGTTGTCCGGGTCGGATCCGGCTACGCGCTCGCCCCCGCATCGGGCCGCTTCAGCCCAGTCACCCTGACAATCTCCTCCTCGTAGAGGGTGTCGTGCTCCAGCAGCGCATGGGCCAAGACGTCGAGCTTGTCGCGGTTGGCCCTCAGTAGCTCCACCGCCTGCTCGAAACACTCGTCGGAGATCCGCTTCACCTCGGCATCGATGAGCTCTGCGGTGGTCTCGCTGTAGGGGCGCTGTACCCCGAACGCGTTCGGAGCGCCGCCGCCGTCCGCGTAGCTCAGCGCGCCGATTGCCGGGCTCATTCCCCACCGCACCACCATTTCGCGCGCGAGGCCGGTCACCATACGGAGGTCGGCCTCGGCCCCGGTCGTGAGGGCACCGTAGACGAGGTGCTCCGCTGCCCGGCCGCCGAGCGCCCCGGTGATCCGGCCGCGCAGATAGTCCTCGCCGTAGTTGAAGCGATCGTCGACCGGCGTCTGGGTCGTGGCTCCCAGCGACATTCCTCGCGGAATGATCGACACCCGGCGAACGGGATCAGCCGCCGGCAGCAGCAGGCCGAGGAGCGCGTGGCCGCTCTCGTGGTACGCGATCCGCTCGCGGTCGAGCGGGCTGAGCGTCAGCTTGCGCTCCGAGCCGAGCTCCACCTTCTCGATCGCGTCGGTGAAGTCCTGCATCGAGGCCACGTCTGCGCCGCGGCGCGCCGCGCAGAGAGCTGCCTCGTTGGCGAGATTGCGCAGATCGGCGCCGACCATGCCGGCGGTCTCGCCGGCGATCAGGTCGAGGTCCACGGCGCCG
>CABECE010000084.1_pt1 | contig 12953 bp, 14 predicted proteins | sample 3132761 | NCBI WGS metagenome assembly CABECE01 (sample SAMEA5534347, study PRJEB31848) | metagenome | biome: tundra; feature: field; material: soil | place: USA | collected 2013-05 | depth 0.45 m | reverse complement strand
GCTTACGTTGTAAGTAGGGTATACTTACGCCGTAAGCTTGTCAAGGCCAGTTCTGGACGGATTGAGATGGCGCCGCGAACCGATCCTGCTCAAGAGCCCCGAACCCCGCTGAGCCGGGAACGGGTGCTTCGTGCTGCCATTGCTCTTGTCGACGTGGCCGGGATCGAGTCGCTCACGATGCGTCGGCTCGGACAGGAACTCCAGGTCGAGGCGATGTCTCTCTACAACCACGTCGCCGGCAAGGACGACATCCTCGACGGCCTCGCTGATCTCGTTTTCAGCGAAATCGCTGTACCGTCGGACCCAGCCGACTGGAAGACGGCCATGCGACAACGCGCGATCTCGGCCCGCGACGCCCTGCTGCGCCACCCCTGGGCGCCCAGTCTGATGCTGTCGCGGGCTAGACCCGGTCCGGCGACCCTCCGACACCATGACTCGGTGATCGGCAGCCTTCGGGCGGCAGGATTCACGCTCGTCATGGCCGCCCACGCCATCTCAGTCATCGACGGCTACATCTATGGATTCGTACAGCAGGAGGTCAACCTCCTGCTCCACACGCCCGAGCAGGTTGCGGAGGTGGGGGAGGCCATGCTCCAGCAGCTCGCCGGCGAGTACCCGCACCTCGCGGAGATGATCACCGACCACGCCTTGCGGCCCGGCTACGCCTACTCAGAGGAGTTCGACTTCGGCCTAGGCCTGATCCTCGACGGCCTCGAGAGGCTCCGACCCGCCCGCTGATGCCGAACGCCGGTTGGTACTCGCGCCTAATCCCACTTGGGAAGTGAACCCGATCGCATGAATCGGCAGTGACCATCTCGTCGATCTTGGTGGCGAGGCCCTGGGGGTTCCGAGCCAGGATGCCGCCGGCTGGGTGGCGATACTTGGCACCAACGACTAGGCACCGCTCTCGCCGGAAGCCGCGCAGTCGGCGCGCCCGTACACTCTCGGCCATGGCGGGCAAGGCCACTGCGACCAAGGGGAACCTACCTGCCGAGCTGACAAGCTTCATCGGCAGACGCCGCCAGCTTCAGGACGTCAAGTCCGCGCTATCCGCCGCCCGCCTGGTAACCCTGGTGGGGCCGGGTGGAGTGGGCAAGACCCGTCTGGCGCTCCGGGTAGCGACCGACCTCCAGCGGGCTGTTCCCGACGGCGTCTGGCTGGTGGAGCTCGCCGGCCTCGGCGACGCCGAGCTCGTCGCCAAAACGGTCATGACCTCGGTCGGGCTCCGTGATGAATCGAGCCGATGGCCGATGTCGAGGCTAATCGACCACGTCGCCACCAAGCGGCTGCTGATCGTTCTCGACAACTGTGAACACCTTCTCGACGCCTGCGCGGTCCTCGCCGACACGCTGCTCCGCGAGGCGCGCGAGCTGCGGATTCTGGCCACCAGCAGACAGCCCCTCGGCATCGCCGGAGAGAGGGTCGTCCAAGTCTCCCCGTTGTCGGTGCCCGACGCCAATGGCCCAGTGATGCGGGAACGCATCGCTCAGTCGGAGGCCGTCGCCCTGCTGGTCGAGCGTGCCGGCGAGGCGGGCCGAGTGCTCGAGCTCACTCAGGACAACCAGGCCGCTGTGGTCGAGCTGACGCGCCGCCTCGACGGCATCCCGCTGGCCATCGAACTCGCTGCGGTGCGGTTGCGCTCGCTCGGCCTTGAGCAGGTGGTCGAGCGGCTGAACGACCGTTTCCGCCTGCTCGTCGGCGGTAGCAGAACGGCATCGCCTCGCCATCAGACGCTCGAGGCCACCATCGCTTGGAGCCACGATCTCTTGAGCCACGGCGAGCAAACAGTGCTGCGACGCTTGTCGGTGTTTTCCGGTACGTTCAGCCTGGACGCGGCTGAGCATGTGTGCAGGGGAGGCACCGTCACATCCGCCAGCGTGATCGATGCCCTGACCGCACTCGTCGAGCGCTCATTTGTCAGCTGCGAAGGAACGAGTGGAACGGCGCGCTACCGGCTGCACGAGACCATGCGCGAGTTCGCACGGCTCCGGCTCCGCGAAGCCGATGAGGAGAATCTCGCGAGCCGCGCCCAACTTTCCTTCTTCGCCGACATGTGCCGGCGTACCGAATTCGACAGCGGCCACGCAGATGACGAGTCGAAGCTCGAGTCGATGCACGCGCTGGATCTCGAGGGGGACAACATCCGCGCCGCTCTCCGCTGCTGCTTAGCGGATCCTGACGGTGCCGACGTCGGTCTGGCGATGGCCGCCGGACTTGGGCGGTACTGGTCGAACCGAGCTCTGAGCGAGGGCGTCCACTGGATCGACGCCCTCCTACAGCGGCGTGGCAGCGATGAGGCTGCGCGGGGCCGCGTCCTCTTTGTACGGAGCTACCTGGCGGTGGCGCAGGGCGACCAGGCGGCGGGCCTCGACACGGTCGCGGAGGCCGGGGCGATCGCTCGTCGCTTAAAGGCTGACGAGTTGCTGGTGCGGATCCTCGCGATCCAAGCGGCCCTGCAAGTCATGGCGGGCGACGTGTCTGCAGCTCGCGCGTCATCGGCTGAGGCGAAGGCGCTGGCAGATACCCTGGGCGGCGACATCCCGTTCATTGCAGCTGCTCAGTCCGAAGCCCTCATCGCCTTCGTCGACGGCGACTTCGCGCGGATGCGTGATGTCGGACTCGAGGCTGCGGCCCGTTGCCGGCAGCGCCACGAGCTCTACATGCTCAGTACCCACCTCACCAGTGCCGGCGTGGGCTCGCTGATGCTCGGGGAACACGCCGCGGCGGAGTCGGCGTTGATCGAAGCGCTGCGTGCCACCCTGGTCATCGACGACCGCCCTGGACTGGTGCTTCGGGTGCAGGCGCTCGCCTGCCAAGCGGCGATGGCGGGGGAGAGGCAGCGTTCGGCGAGGCTCCTGGGTGCGTCTGAGATGCTGCGTCGCGACGACGGCTTCCTGATCAACCCGCTCATCAGCACCCTCGTGGAACGGGCCCAGGAGCTGGCCAAAGCCGAGCTCGGCGATGACCGCTACAAGACGGCCTTCGACGACGGAGCGCGGCTCGATCGTGAGGCTGCCGTAGCGCTGGCGCTGAGGGAGAAGGTGGAGCGAGACACAGGGCGCGCGATCGACAAGGCTGCCGACCCGCTCGGCAAGCGTGAGCGACAGGTCGCCGAGCTCATCGCGGAAGGCTTGAGCAACAAGGAGATCGCCGGTCGCTTATTCCTGTCCGAGCGCACGGTGGAGACTCACGTCTACAACATCCTCAACAAGCTCGGCTTCAACTCCAGGGTCCAAATTGCCTCCTGGGTATCCACCAGGAAGTAGTCTACCTCCGGTAGCTTCAGCCTGCGAATTGAGAGTCGGCTACGGATCTGCCGCTGACGTGAGTGATCTCGCGAATCCGTCCGGCCGGGAGGAAAGCGATGCTGACCAAGCGTCGTACCGTCTCGAGGCTGGTTGCTTCGATGAGACAGACCAGCCGACCATCGTCAGGAGTGAAGCCGGCAACGATTGTGCGTGCCGCGGTGGCTGTTCTTCGCAGGCGGGTCTGAGCGACCTCCAGGGTCCGTGCGACGCGCTCGAGCTCGAGCTGTCCCGCGTCGCTCATGCGAATCTCAACCAAGAAGTAGGACATGGCGCCCATGGTCGCCGGCGGTCAGCGTCCGGACATCTAGGGGAACACTGAGACGGTACGTAATGCGCGCCCGACCAGGGTTGTTGGTGGGGGAACGGTCTGAGGGGGACAGCGAGCAGCCCCGCTGGTGACTGATGCCGCAGCGCCCAGCAGAAGGCTGACCCAGGCAGTCGGCATCTCTAAGTGCCGGCTACGTACTCGTCCGGATTCGGCCGTCTCTCGCCGTTCCTAGCCTAGGCGTACACCGTATGCCAACCATCTACCTAAAGGAGATTCGATGAACCAAGCCATCTCGTCCAGCAGTTCAAGCGGCGCCGAACCTGTCGGTGCTGGGCGTCGCCGCCTGAGCGTAACGGGTTCCCGGATGACGTATTCGAGACTGATCGGAGCGCTCTTTCTGTCGGGCTTTCTCGTTTACGGCGTCGGCTCCGCACTCGCGACTTCCGCCACTGGGGCCCCTGACTTTCTCGCGAGGATCTCGGCACACCCGACCGTCTTGATCGTCGGAGCCTTTCTGATGTTGTTGAACACCGTGGTGGACGTGGGTAAGGGGATCCTGTTCTTTCCGATCCTGCAGAGGCACAGCAAGAGAACCGCGTTCGCATACCTGGCCGCGATGATCGTCGAGGTGGTGGTGCTGGACATCGGGGCGGTCGCTCTGTTGATGATCGTTCCCTTGAGCGGTCAACACGGCCTTGACGCCGGGGCGGCCGCAGCCCACGGATCAGCCCTCGTCCACATCAACGCCATGGCCTACCAGTTCGGCGAGATGACGCTCGCAGTCGGCTGCGTGGCGCTGTGTGCGCTGCTCTTCCGGACCCGGCTCATCCCACGATTCCTGTCGATTTCGGGCTTGATCGGCTATCCGATTCTCATGGTGGGGGCCCTTTCCGAGGTATTCGGGATCCACATCGGACTTGTGCTCACGATCCCTGGCATGTTCTTTGAACTGGTGCTGCCCTTCTGGCTGTTCACCAAGGGTTTCCAGCCCGAAGCCTACTCGGGAGAGGTTGCTCGTCGGTTGAAGCTAAAGGACGCGGCGTAGGTTCATCCCGTCCCGCCCGGTCGGGTTCTCCCCGGCCGGGCGAGGACTAGTCGTTCAGTACTGAGATAAAGGAGGTCGTGATGGCAATCGCAACACCGGTATTCGAGGTCGTGGAGCCTGTCCGTAAGACCACGATGAAGGCAATCGTTCAAGACAAGTACGGATCAGCCGAGGTCCTGGAACTCAGGGACATCGACAAGCCCGGAATCGGGGACCACGAGGTGCTGGTCCGAGTTCGCGCGGCGGGCGTCAACCCCGCTGACTGGGCGATCACGGGCGGCCTGCCATACATCGCGCGCCCTGTATACGGCGGGCTGCGCAAACCAAAGAACCGTGTTCGAGGTACGGATGTTGCTGGGGAGGTTGAGGCCGTCGGCGCGAGCGTAACGCGGTTTCGGCCAGGTGACGAGGTCTTCGGCTGGTGCACCGGCGCCTTTGCCGAGTATGCATCCGTTTCCGAAGCCGCGCTGGAGTCGTTGCCCACGAACCTCACGTTCGAGCAAGCCGCGGCTGTTCCCATGGCCGGCTTCGTCGCCCTCCAAGCGATTCGCGATCACGGCAACGTCCAGGCCGGGCAGACGGTCCTGGTCAACGGCGCCTCGGGGGGTATCGGTACGTTCGCGGTGCAGATCGCGAAGTCGCTCGGAGCGGAGGTGACCGGCGTGTGTAGCACGGGCAACGTGGACATGGTCCGATCGATCGGCGCAGACCGTGTCATCGACTACACGCGAGAGGACTTCACGCGGACGGGGAAGCCTTACGACTTTATTCTTGACAACGTAGGGAACCGATCGTTGTCCGACCTGCGACGCGCGCTCACCCCGGCTGGAATGCTCGTGCCGAACGGCGGAGGGTTCGACAATCGTTGGTTCGCAAGCGCGGGTCGCCTCATCCGCGCGATGGTGTCGTTTGGATTCGTGAGCCAGACGCTGGGGCGGTTCCTTGTGTCGCCGAAGTCTGAGGATCTGGTTGTCCTGCGTGAGTTCATCGAAGCCGGCAAGGTCACGCCGGTCATCGATCGCACGTACCTGCTGAGCGAGATCCCTCAGGCGATCGATCATGTCGGAGGAGGACACGCCCGAGGGAAGGTCGTCATTACGATGAGTGACACACGATGAATACGCTCACGGGCGCTGGAACGGAGCCCAATGGCTACCCGTTCCGCATTGAAGGTCGGTTGGAAGAGCCCGTGAGTCGGTGGCTCTGGCTGGTGAAGTGGCTGTTGCTCATCCCGCACTACGTCGTGCTCTGGTTCCTCTTCGTCGCCATGACCGTGCTCACGGTGGTCGCGTTCTTTGCCGTGCTCTTCACCGGGCGTTACCCGCGCGGCATCTTCGACTTCAATCTCGGGGTCGTACGCTGGGCGTGGCGCGTCGGCTTCTACGGCTACAGCGCCCTCGGCACCGATCGCTATCCGCCGTTCAGCTTCGATGTCGTGGCCGAGTACCCGGCGACGCTCGACGTGCGATATCCCACGCACCTGCCGCGGGGGCTGGCCTTGGTCGGCTGGTGGCTGCGGGGCCTGCCCCAGTACATCATCGTCGCGGTCCTCGGCGGCGGCACGGTGATCGCCGCGCACTTCGGCGGGGTCATCAGCGCGCTCGCCGTGGTCGCGGGTCTGCTGGTGCTCGTCACCGCGACCTACCCGCGCGGGCTCTTCGATTTCGTGATGGGACTCAACCGCTGGGCCTTCCGGGTTCTGACCTACGCCCTGCTGATGTGCGATGAGTATCCGCCGTTCCGTCTTGACCCGGGTGGCCCTGACGCGCCGCCTGTTCCAAGCACCGATCCAGCTCCGATGCGTCCCGATGCGCCCGCTACGCTCCTACCCCATCCACCAGCCATATGAGCTCCGACGGTCGCGAGGACACCTGTTGCTCGCTACCACCTCGCAATCACGAAGGGTCGCGCCCGTTGCAGGGAGCGGCGGTACTAGCCCAAACGGCTCACGAGAGGTCACCATGACATCGAACAACTGGACGGCCACGGAACTTCCTGACCTGTCGGGGAGAACGGTCGTCGTGACCGGCGCCTCGAGTGGGATAGGCATTCCCACCACCCGCGAGCTGGCTCGCGTTGGAGCCCGCGTGGTTCTCGCGGTGCGCAACGTGGCCAAGGGCGAGGAGGTCTCCCGCACCATTGAAGGCCGCACCGAGGTGCGTCACCTCGAGCTCACCAGCCTGGCCTCGATCCGCGAGTTCGCTGATGCCTGGACCGGGGACCTGGACATCCTCGTCAACAACGCCGGGATCATGCTGGTGCCAGAAGGACGAACCGACGACGGCTTCGAATTGCAGATCGGCACCAACCACCTGGGTCACTTCGCGCTGACCAACCTCTTGCTGCCGCACATCACCGGCCGCGTGGTGACGATCTCGTCCCCGCTCCACGCGCGTGGACGAATCGACATCGACGACCTCAACTGGGAGCGGCGGCCGTACAACGCCGATCGCGCATATGCGGACTCCAAGCAGGCCAACGTGCTGTTCACCCTCGAGCTGCAGCGACGGCTCGCCGCCGAGGGCAGCACCGTGCGGGCGGTGTCGGCGCACCCCGGAATCGCGAGAACCAATCTCGGCGCCCACCTCAGGGGCTTCCGCGGCGCGGTTGCCATCGCCGGTCGCATCATCGCGCAGGATGTCGAGCACGGTGCGTTGCCGACTCTGTATGCCGCCACGCAGGACATCCCGGGCAATTCATTCTTGGGGCCCAACGGTTTCAGTCACCTCCGCGGCTACCCCGAGATGGTGCAGCCCGCCAGGGCATCGCAGGACCCCGGCCTGGCTCGGCGTCTGTGGGCTCGCTCGGCGGAGCTCACCGAGGTCGACTCGCCCGATACGTCGCGCGCGTGAGCTGAGGCGGCCTCGGACGCTGCCTGGATGCCCGCGAGGGTCAATGGAGGTGCAATGAAGGCGTCGGCGCCCGGGGCGAGCTAGCCCGCCTGGTCCGCGGCCTCGTAGGTTGGGCCATCTGGAGCCTGGGCTGGCGGGCGGGTTCTCCGTCTACCGAGGTCTCGATGTCGCGGGCGGCGAGGCGGCGTCGTATCCTCGTCCGGACCGCACGCATCCCCGCGGCGGTGGCCTTCCCGAAGGTGAAAGGAGACCGGCTCATGACCGTCGACACCGAGCGCATCGAGGCCGAGCGCGAGCGCATCCGGGGTGCCCACCTGCGCGAGCCTGGGGCCCGCCCCGCCACCACAGCCCGCGGCGTCCACCACGTCGCACTGCTGTCATCGGACGTCGAGCAGACCATCCGCTTCTACCAGGATCTGCTCGGCTTCCCCTTGATCGAGCTCTTCGAGAACCGTGACTACCGGGGCTCCAACCATTTCTTCTTCGACATCGGCAACGGCAATACCATCGCGTTCTTCGACTTCCCCGACCTCGGACTCGGTGCCTACGCCGAGGTGCTCGGCGGGCTCCACCACGTCGCCATCTCGGTGACGCCGGAGCAGTGGGAGAAGGCCAGGGCCCGACTCGATGCCGCCGGGGTTGAGTACAAGTTAGAGAGCCAGGTCTCGATGTACTTCCGCGACCCCGACGGGGTCCGGCTCGAGTTGATCGCCGACCCGCTCGGGGAGATGTACGGGTCGACGCTCATCTGAGCGCATGCCAACCTCGGCGGCATGGCCCTCCCATCGTCCATAGGACGGCCGGTTCACGCGGTGCGATGGTCGCCCCTCACCGGCTGCTCCTGATACCTCCCAACTGGCGGGGATCACGAGAGCGCCTTCGTGCATCGAGCAGACGTGGGGGCGTAGCACCTCGTGACGGCCGAGCGAACTTCCCCGTCAGCCAACTTGGCAAGTGAGGCAGTCATGCGGGCGGCCACGTCTGCGCGGGTCTTTCCGTAAATACTCCTGCGCAGTTGGCGACCGTGTTGCATCGAAGCCGACGGTCACCCGCGCCTCCCACAAACCCGGCCGTCGTTCTCGAATCGAGCCCTCGCCTCCTCCCCGTCTCCTGGACATTGCAGTGCCTCCCATCCGGTAGCCGTAGGGGTACAAAGAGGTCGAGTCAAGCCCGACCGGCGCAGCTCCTAGCGGCTTTTGGCGGCCATTTGTATACGATTTTGCCGTGCCGGGAGAGGGAGTCGAACCCTCACGGAGTTGCCTCCGGCGGTTTTTGAGTCCGCGGCCAGCCTGTTTCCATGTGCCGTTGCTTGCCAGATTGGGGTGTGCTGTACTCGGAGTTTGGCGTCACCGTGACTCCGCCTGTCGCGGTGGGTCACTGGGTGACGAGGCGGTAGGGGTACGCGTAGGGGTACAGACCGATGCCATCGGTCGAAGTCTGTCAGGAACAGCGGCTTGTCGGCCGTCCGGCTCGGCGTTTTGAATACGGATTTCGCTGCCATCGTGATGCCGCGGGTCGCGGGGCCGTGCGCTGGGTCGCTGCAGATGGGGCCCAAATGGCGCCGGTAGCGGCCAGTCGGTGGACCACTGGCGGTACCGCGAGGCTCCGCGACGGCCGGTGGCCACCGTCGCGCCCGCTGGCTCGCCCAAGCCCAGGCCTCCCTGCATGCGGTGCGTATCAGGAGCTAATTTCGGAACAGTGGAAATAGCCGCTGACATCCCGGCCGACCCGGACATGAAGACGGCGTAGCCTTCCAGGAATCTCATCAACAAACCGGCCCGCGCCAACGGATCGTCCTGGAGGTCACGCCGTGTCTGCAAGGTATCAAGTTCTGCTCCGACTGCACCGGTCCCCGCACTGGACGATCTGCTCGAAGCGACGGCTCGGGAGGGAGCACGCCGCATGCTGGCCCGCGCTCTGGTGAGCCGGCGGATCAGGCTCGACGACGTGGAGGATGCGTTCACCGACATGGCCGCGGGGCGCGGCGCCCGCAGCCTTATCGTCTTTGCACAGGAGACAGGATGACCATCGATCACTCGCCCTGCACGCGGTTCGAGGGACGCGTCGCCATCGTCACCGGTGCCGGCCAGGGCATCGGTGCCGCCACCGCACGGCGGCTCGCCGCGGAGGGAGCCACCGTCGCGGTGCTCGAGCGCAGCCCGGACACGGGCGCCGCGAGCGTCGAGGCGATCCGGGCTGCGGGCGGCGCCGCCACGGCGGTCACCTGCGACGTCTCGTCCCGGGAGAGCGTCGAGGCTGCTGTTGCCGCCGTCGTCGCCGAACACGGTCGTGTCGACGTGCTCGTCAACAATGCCGGCATCACGCGTGACAACCTGCTCTTCAAGCTCAGCGACGACGACTGGGACGCCGTCATCGGCATCAACCTCACCGGCGTTTTCCTCTGCTGCCGCGCCGTGCAGCAGCACATGGTTGCGGCCAGGTATGGCCGGATCGTGAACCTCAGCAGCCGGTCCGCACTGGGCAACCGCGGCCAGGCCAACTACGCCGCGGCGAAAGCGGGGATCCAGGGGCTCACGGCCACGCTCGCCATCGAGCTCGGCCAGTTCAACATCACCGTCAACGCCGTGGCGCCCGGGTACATCGCCACCCCGATGACCGCCGCCACCGCGGAACGCGTCGGCAGCACGCCCGCCGCCCACCAGCACGCCGTCGCCACCCAGACGCCGCTGCGCCGCGTGGGACAGGCGGAGGAGGTGGCCTCGGTCATCGCCTTCCTCGCCAGCGACGACGCCTCGTACGTGAGTGGCCAGACCCTGTACATCAATGGAGGAGCACGCTGATGCGAACATTCGAGTCGCTCGACGACCTGCGCGGCGCTGTCGGTGAGGAGCTCGGCCTCAGCGAATGGCACACGGTGACGCAGGAGCAGATCAACGCCTTCGCCGACGCCACCGGCGACCACCAGTGGATCCACCTCGACGCCGAGCGTGCCGCGCAGGGTCCCTTCGGTCGCACCATCGCGCACGGCTTCCTGACCCTGTCACTGCTGCCCGCGCTGACCCACGAGATCTACGAGGTGCGCGGCATCACCATGGCCATCAACTATGGGTGCAACCGGGTCCGGTTCCCGGCACCGCTGCCGAGCGCGTCGCGCGTCCGGGCCCGGGCCACGCTGCAGGGCGCCGAGGAGGTCGCAGGCGGCCTGCAGACGGTGACCCTCGTGACGGTCGAGGTGGAGAACGGTGCCAAGCCGTGCTGCGTCGCCGAGGCGGTGACCCGCTTCCTCGCCTGAGCGAGCGGCGGCTCAGAGGGCCAGGTGGAGACGCAGCGCGTTCATCGAGCTCGGACACTACCGAAGCCGGCAACATACCCACCCGCTGCCCGACGCGCTCGACGGAGACCGCGCGCACCTGCTCCTCCGCCGCCGCCGGCGGGGCATCGGAGCGGGCGATCATGGCCCAGACCGGCCACCGCTCGGTGACCATGGTGCGCCGCTACATCCGCTCCGGCTCGCTGTTCACCGAGAACGCGGCGGGGTATGCGGGGTTGTGATGGATCCGCCACTAGGCCGCTTCAGGGAGCGGGGCACGCCCGTCGCGGGATGTTTACACTGGAGAAAGACGCACAGACGCCTGCGCGTTTCCCTCGAGCTATGACCACCACAGCACCCGCCCCTAGCGCCCGTGACTACCTCTTCGAGGTGTTCTACAGCCCCGAGGACGACTGCTATGTGGCCAACGCTCCCGACCTGACCTACTGCTCGGCGGTTGCGGCCACCCCTGAAGAGGCGGTCAAGGAACTCCGCATCGCGGTCCGAGCATGGCTCGACGCCGCCGCGCAATCCGGCCGCCAGGCGCCGGAGCCAATGTTCCGTCCACAGGCATCCGGCGCGGCCTAGGGAAGCTCCAGCCCGTACCGATCGATGAGGCGGAGCAATTGCCGGAGTTGGTACGGCTTCGCCTGCCCGTTGAGCGGCTGCAGATTCAGTTGCTCGGGCTGCTGAGCGATCTGGGCTCAGGCGATCGCCCTGCTGAAGCGACGAGCGCCCACCAGAACTCCGACCACTGCGAGCGCCGCCATGATGGCAAGCCCTTTGAACACGTCCGGGTCGGAGCCGTGTCCGTTGAAGACGTCGCGCGCTGCGGTCACCGCGTACGAGAGAGGATTGGCCTGCGCCACGTGCTGCAGCCAGTCCGGCGCGAGTTGGAGCGGGAGGAGCACGCCACTGAGCAGGAGCAGCGGGAGCGAGAGCGTGAAGATGAGCGGCGCGTACGAGTCCTCGCTCTTCAATGCCAGCGCTGCGGCGTAGGCGAGCGATGACATGCCGAGCCCGATCAGGGCGACCAGTCCGAGCATCACGAACACGCCGGAGATGGTTGGTTGCAGACCGAACGGAATCGCGAGCAGCAACAGGATGAGCGACTGCACGACCAGCGTGAGGATGTCGCGCAGCGCCCGCCCGAGAAGGAGGGCGAAACGGCTCACCGGCGTGACCCGGAAGCGCTCGATCACGCCGGCACGGAGCTCTGCGATCAGCCCGAATCCGACACCGCTCGCGCCGAAGAGCCCGAGCTGGATGAGCAGGCCTGGCACGAAGACGTTGTACGCGCCGCCGGTTGGGAAACCGGGCGTCTGGGTCAGCGACTTGAGCAGGGGTGCGAAGAGCACGAGGTAGAGAACCGGCTGGATGACGCCGATGGCCACCCAGGCCGGGTTGCGCAGGAAGACGAACAGATACCGCTGGAACATGAGCCAGGTGTCTTTGAGCAACTTCATGGCGATTCCCTCCCTATGCCGCGTCGCGCAGCGAACGCCCGGTCTGACGCAGGAAGACGTCGTCGAGGCTTGGACGGTTCAACGAAAGTGACGAGAGCACGATGCCCTCGGCGTCGAGCGCGCGGATGATCTGCGCCATCGCGGTCTCACCCCGGTCGACGTACAGGCGCACCAGGCCGTCGCCGGCTGTTGCCTCGCGGACGAACGACTGGCCGCGCAGCAGTTGGAGCACACGGTCACTCTCGTTGTCGGTGCCGACGACCACGACATCCCCGGCGACCTGTCGCTTCAGATCATCGGGAGTGCCGACGGCGACGATCTTGCCGTGGTCGATGATGGCGATGCGGTCGCAGAGCGCATCTGCCTCTTCGAGGTAGTGGGTGGTGAGGAAGACCGTCGTTCCGGTGTCGCGCAGCTTGCGCACCTCGTCCCACATCCGGGCCCTGCTCTGCGGGTCGAGCCCCGTTGTCGGCTCGTCGAGGAAGAGGAGCTGGGGGAGCTGCATCAGGCCGATGCCGATGTCGAGGCGGCGTTTCTGTCCGCCCGAGAACGTCTTGGTCGGTCGATCGGCGCAATCGGCGAGCTCGAGAGCGGTGATCAGCTCGACCGCGCGCTGCTCGGCTCTGGCCTTGGTCATGCCGTAGAGCCGGCCCTGCATGACCAGTTCCGTGCGTCCCGGAACCTCAGGGGCGCTGCTGCCTTCCTGGCTCACGTAGCCGATCTCGTAGCGCACCTTGGCGGAC
>CABECE010000075.1_pt1 | contig 13409 bp, 15 predicted proteins | sample 3132761 | NCBI WGS metagenome assembly CABECE01 (sample SAMEA5534347, study PRJEB31848) | metagenome | biome: tundra; feature: field; material: soil | place: USA | collected 2013-05 | depth 0.45 m | reverse complement strand
CGTTCCCGGCTCAGCGGGGTTCGGGGCTCTTGAGCAGGATCGGTTCGCGGCGCCATCTCAATCCGTCCAGAACTGGCCTTGACAAGCTTACGGCGTAAGTATACCCTACTTACAACGTAAGCCACCGAACATTCGGAGAGGCCATGAACACGGCAACACTCGACCGACCGATGGAATGGACGCCAGTGACCACCCCCGCGGGGCCGATGAATGCAATGGTCCGGGATGACTACAGCATCGCGCGGGGGCGACCAACAAGCCTGTCAGTGCGTCGGGCCAGCATCGTCGCGGGAATCGGGTATCTGCTCCTGTCCATATTGGCTGGCTTTGGTAACTACGGCGTGCTGGCACATCTCGTCACCACGGGAAACGCGATCAAAACGGCCAACGCGATTACGGCCTCCAAGGGTCTATTTGTGCTTGGTATCGGCAGCTTGGCGGCCGTGGCCGTGCTTGACGTGATCGTCGCCTTGGCGCTGATGAAGATCTTCACCCCGGTCAGTAAGCGCCTCTCTCGGCTCGCTGCTGGACTCCGCATCGTGTACGCGGGAGTCTTCGCGCTGGCCATCTATCAGCTCGTGGGAGTGCTGCACGTTCTCGGCAATGCGAATCAGGCTCTGCAAGGTGTCAGCGCGTTCAACAACATCTGGAATGGCGGCCTCATGCTCTTCGGCCTGCATCTGCTCCTCCTCGGCTACATGGCGTACAAGTCGGGGTACGTTCCTAAGTGGCTGGGCATCCTCATTGCCGTTGCCGGCTTGGGCTATTTCTTTGACAGCGTGGCCTCGGTATTTTCCCTGGTCCTTACAACGAAGATCGCCTCGATTACCTTTCTGGGTGAAGTCGCGCTGATTCTCTGGCTTCTGATCAAAGGGCGTCACATCAAGCTAAGCGACGAGCTTGCCTCCTCGCCTCAGTAACAAGGCATCGAGTGCCGGCGTGACGGTGGAATTCCGCCGTCCCGCCGGAGGCTTGTTCGAACTTCGCCTTCCAGGGTTCTGAGCACCCCGAGGCGGAGACCGAGTAGCCGGCGCACGCTCAAGGAGTAGATGGGGAGTGCCACGCGCACCTCGATGAACACGGGCACAGTCTGGCAGGACGACGCGCAGCGCAGAGCCGCAGTTGTCGGCAGTTCAGTCCCCCCGGGGCTGGCGCCTGGAACCGTTCCAGCATACTGATCTGACGCTCCCCGCCCACCGCCACGAACCTCGAAGGACGCCATCATGCAGCACCGTTACCTCGGCTCCCAGGGCCTCTCCGTCTCCGCGCTGGGCCTCGGCTGCATGGGCATGTCCGAGTTCTACGGCACCACCGATGACGAGGAATCGATCCGCACCATCCATCGCGCCATCGCCCTCGGGGTGACCTTCCTCGACACCGCCGACATGTACGGGCCCTTCACCAACGAGAGGCTGGTGGGACGGGCCATCGCCGACCGCCGCGAGCAGGTGGTGGTGGCCACGAAGTTCGGCAACGAGCGCCGCGACGACGGCAGCTGGGTGGGCGTCAACGGACGTCCCGACTATGTGCGCCGCGCGTGCGATGCGTCACTCGAGCGACTCGGCGTCGACCACATCGATCTCTACTACCAGCATCGTGTCGACACCACCGTCGCCATCGAGGAGACGGTCGGCGCCATGGCCGAGCTGGTGGCGGCGGGCAAGGTGAGATTCCTCGGACTCTCCGAGGCGGCGCCGGACACCATTCGCCGCGCCCACGCGGTGCACCCGATCAGTGCGGTGCAGACGGAGTACTCACTGTTCACCCGCGACCCCGAGGCCGAGGTGCTGCCGACCGTTCGCGAGCTGGGCATCGGGTTGGTCGCCTACAGCCCGCTGGGGCGCGGCCTGCTCGCGGGCACCATCCGCTCTGCCGAGGACCTCGAAGCGACCGACAGCCGCGCCACTCGCTTCCCCCGCTTCAGCGCCGAGAACCTCGATCACAACGTCGCCCTCGCGGAACACGTCCGCGAGGTCGCCCGGGAGCTCGGCGCCACCCCGGGACAGGTCGCCCTCGCCTGGGTCCTGCACCGGGGCGACGACATCGTGCCGATCCCGGGCACCAAGCGCGCCGCGCGGGTCGAGGAGAACGCCGCCGCCGCCGACGTGACCCTCAGCCCCGCCGACATCGCGCGCCTCGACGAGCTCATCCCGGTCGGGGCAGCGGTCGGCGAACGCTACGGCGACATGAGCACGGTCAACCACTAGTCAACATGGAAGGACCGGCCCGCGCAGGATCGTAGATTCCCCGTAGGAAAGCTCTTGCAACGAGGGCATTGATGAGAGCTTTGGCTACACGCAAACGAATGCCGAGAACTAGCCGCCTGGGACCGTGCTGAGGCAATCGTGTACCTAGCCGTGCTCCCGCAGGCGAATATCCACGTCGGCGAGCCTGAGGGGGTGGCCTGCGCGTATATTCAGATTGAGCCGTCGCCAGGTGAGATGAAGGAGAAGCAATGGACACGACAACAAGCGTGAAACTGCCCGCGCTAGGAACCTATTCGCTCAATCCCAGCATGACGACCGTCGGGTTCGTCACGCGCAAACTCATGGTGAGCAAGATCCGCGGCGCGTTCGAGAAATTCGACGGAACCTTGGTTGTCGCCGATCCCCCGGAGAAGTCCCAACTTGAAGTGCGGGTTGAAACCGCGTCGATCCAGACCCGGGAGGAGAAACGCGACGCGCATCTACGCTCCCCGGACTTCCTTGATGTCGAGAACTTCCCGCTCATGACTTTCAAGAGCACCTCGGTGGAGCGCGTCGACGACACGACCTTGAAAGTCAGCGGTGACCTCACCATCAAGGATGTGACCAGGCCCGTGACCCTCGACGTCGAATACGAGGGACTGCATCCCACGCCTTGGGGTTTCGAGCAGATGATCTTTTCGGCGACTGGCGAGATCAATCGCGAGGAGTGGGGACTGACCTGGAACCAGGTTCTCGAAGCCGGCAACGTTCTTGTCGGCCCGATAGTGAAGCTGGACCTAGAGGCGGCATTCAAGCCCAGCTGACTGGCTGTACGCCCCCTGACAGTCATAGGCCATGGCGCACCTGTGGGTGATGGTCGGTCCTGGCACCGCCTGGGCGCATGAGCCGCATTCTGCTGCGAGAGAACATCACCGATCGCGCATACGCGCTGTTGTCCTAACGGCCGCCTAAAAATCCGCTGCAGTGGCGCCTCCAGCGCCGAAGGCGCCACGTCTCTAGCGTCACCACCGGATACCCGGCGACCGGTTACCCGGCGACCGGGTAGCAGGTGCTCGGCCCCGGGCCAGCCTGCTCGCCCGAACTCGGCCCGGATCGCCTCATGCGAGGGGATGCGCCTACCCGAGCCGCTACTCAGCTCACGGCGACCGCGCCAGCGGCGCGGACCATCCGTCCGCTCATGGGGTTCCTTGATCACCATCCAAACGCGGCGACTATTACCGCGACCGTTGAGGACGAACCGATCAGAGGTGGCCAAGTGGGTGGCTCAGGCCGCGCCGTGCTGATGGGCAACTGACTTTCCGGCGGCGCTCGCCGGCGCGTCCATCTCGGCAAGCATCCTAGGACCGGCGGTTCGCAGGAAGCGCAGCAGCAGCACCGCGATCGCCAGCAGGAACGCGATGTTGAGAAACGTGTTGTAGTCCCAACTGATGCCGTTGTCGAAGAAGTTGGTCACGCTGTGGTTTGTCGGCGTGAGCCCGGTGGCGTTGAAGAACAGGCCGACGACCAGTCCGGAAGCGGACATGGTCAGGTAGGAGACCACGAAGAGGTAGACAGCGGTCCGGCGTCCGTAGTACTTGCGATAGATGTTGATGACCGGGATGATGATGAGGTCGGCGAAGATGAACGCGATCACGCCGCCGAAGCTGATACCGCCCCGCCAGAGCACAGCCGCCAGCGGGACGTTGCCGACCGAGCAGACGAAGCTGATCACCGCGACCAGCGGTCCGATCAAGGCGCCCCACACCTCGCTGGCGAGGCCATGGCCCTGCAAGAACAGCCCGGACCAGAAGGACTCGGGCACCCAGGCACCAAGCGCACCGGCGATGAGAAAACCGAGCACCAAGTCGGTCCACAAACTGTAGACGTTCATCACGAAGTACTGGCTAATCGAGGTGAAGGCGCGCCCGGAGAATGCCCGCCGCAGCAGCGGACCGTCAGTCACCGACATGTCCATGGCGGCATGGCCTTCCATCCTTCCGGCAAGTCCGCGCTCGGCCTGCACATGCGCCTCCCCGACGAGTCGGCGGCGCAGGGTCAGGCGGAAGATGAACGCCAGGAGCACGACCATCAGCACGCCCCCGGTCAACTCGGCGCTCAGGAACTGCCAGCCGAGCAAAATGAGCAGCACCAAGCCGAGCTCGAAGACGATGTTGGTCGATGCGAACTCGAAGATGATGGCATTCCCCAAGGTCGCACCCTTGCGAAACAGCGTGCGAGCAACCGCGACGGCGGCGTAGGAACACGACGACGATGCGGCGCCGAGCCCTGCGGCGAGTGCAACGTTGCGCGGCCTATCCTTCCCGAGTGCGCGGGAGATCGTCTCCTTCGACACCAGCGTCTCGACCGCGGCGGAGAGCAGGAAGCCCAACGCCAGCGGCCAGAGCACCTGCCAGAACATGGTGAAGGACAGGGAGAGCGACTTGCCGATCTCCTGAAGGACCCACACGCTCAGCCCGCCAGAAATCGACCGATGGCATCGCTCAGCTCGGCCGCCTTGGCGTCGCCGTTCCCATTGCGCACCGCGTCGGTGACGCAGTGACGCACATGATCGTCAATCAGACTGACAGCGACCCGATCGAGGGCTGCCTTGACGGCGCTCACCTGGGTGAGGATGTCGATGCAGTAGCGCTCCTCGTCGACCATGCGATGGATGCCGCGGACTTGCCCTTCAAGACGATTGAGCCGGTCTTGAATGCGCTTCTTGTTGTTGATGTACCCCGGCGCTGTGACCACAGCGGAGGTGCTGGGTTTAGGCGGCAATGGACAACTCCTCAGGGTGTGCAGCACCTGCGGGCGACCTGCGATGGAAGCGGCGAAGGCGGAGCGCGTTGGTAACCACGGTCACACTGGAGATCGCCATAGCACCCGCGGCGAGCATCGGATTGATCACCCCGATGACAGCGAGCGGAATCATGACCACGTTGTAGGCAAAGGCCCAAACAAGGTTCTGCCGGATCACGGCGTACGTCCGCCTGGCGATGTCGCGGGCGTCGACGGCACCCTCGAGGTCATTGCCGGGCAGGGTGATGTCGGCGGCGGCGATGGCCACATCCGTCCCGCTGCCGAGCGCCACACCCACATTCGCCTGGGCAAGCGCGGGGGCGTCGTTGATGCCGTCGCCGACGAACATGACGTGGTGCCCCTTCTCCTGGAGGCGAACGACTTCCTTCACCTTGTCCTCGGGGAACACCTCGGCGAGCACCCGATCAATGCCCACCTGGGCGGCGATGGCGTTTGCGGTGGCGCGTCGATCGCCGGTCACCATGGCGACGTCCAGTCCGGAGGCACGCAGACGCGCGATGGCGTCGGCGGCGGTTGGCTTGGTCCGATCGGCCACGCCGATGATGCCGATGCAGTGTTGCTGGGTCACGGCGACGACGGTCAGCCCCGCCGCAGCCCACCGGTCCGCCGCGCTCTGCAATTGCCCCGGAAGATCGTGCGGGCGCCCAACCGCCACGCCGCGCCCGTCGACAGCCGCCATGGCCGCCGCCCCCGGCTGCACGGAGAAATGTTCCCCCGTGGGAACCCGCAGGCCGCGCACACGCGCCCCGCTGACGATCGCCGCCGCGATGGGATGCTCGGACCCCGCCTCGACAGCCGCGGCCAGTCGGAGCAGCTCGTCGGTGTCGCCGTCGACTGCCAGCACCTCGGCGAGGCTCATCCGCCCCTCGGTCACCGTGCCGGTCTTGTCGAGCAGCACGACGTCGATGCTGCGCGATGCCTCGAAGACCTCGGCCCCCTTGAAGAGGATGCCGAGCTCGGCGGCGCGGCCGCTGCCAGCCATGATCGCCGCCGGGGTCGCGAGGCCCAGCGCACAGGGGCAGGCGATGAGCACAACGGTGGCGGCGTGCAGGACAGCGTTTCCAGCCCCCGCACCGGCAACCAGCCAGCCGATGAAGGTGAGCACTCCGAGAACCAGCACGATGGGGACGAACACCGCCGAGATCCGGTCGGCAAGGCGCTGCACGGGCGCCTTCGAGCCCTGTGCAGTCTGGAGGAGGCGGACGATCTCGGCGAGCTTGGTGTCGGCGCCGACGCGACGCGCCTCGACGATGAGGCGGCCGCTGCCGTTGACGGCTGCCCCGATGACCTCGAAGCCAGCGCTCACGTCGACAGGGGCGGACTCACCGGTGAGCAGCGAGAGATCGACAGTGGACACGCCGCTCAGCACCACGCCGTCTACCGGGATCTTCTCACCCGGGCGCACGACCACTCGATCACCGGGGTGAAGGGTGTCCGCGGCGACCTGCCGCTCGGTCCCACCGTCGAGCAAGGTCGCCGTCTTCGCGCCCCGTTCCAACAGTGTTCGCGCCGCGTCAGTGGCCCCGGCGCGGGCCCGTGCCTCGAGCACCTTGCCCACGAGGATCAGGGTGATGATCACCGCGGCCGTGTCGAAGTAGTGCTCGCGTTGACCGGTCACCGTCGCCCAGACGCTGTACCCGTATGCGTTCGATGCGCCGATCGCCACGAGTGTGTCCATGGTCGAGGTGGCGTGGCGCGCCGCTACGACAGCGGATCGCAGGAACGGCCACCCCGAGTAGAGGAGCACCGGGGTCGCCAGGGCGCAGGTCGCCAGCATGCCGGCGCTGCCCGCTGAGACAACGAACGTGAGCACGAGGATGGGAGTCGTGAGAGTCGCGGCGACCACGAGTCGGCGCAGAAAATAGCCAGCGGTGTCGTCGAGCGACGCGCCGTCGACGTGCGGCTTGGCTCCGTAGCCGGCCTTTTCAACGGTTCGTACTAACTCTCCAAGCGACTCGTCGCCGGTCGTCCTGATCAGGGCGGTTCGCGTTGCCAGGTTGACCTGAGCTTCCACGACGGTGGGCCGGCGCTGCAGCACGCGCTCGATCCGACTGACGCACGACGCGCAGGTCATTCCCTCGATGTCGAGGGTGACCACCCGGTCTGACGCCGGCCGAGTGACCGGCGTAGCCGCCCCCGCCGACGGGTCAGCGCCGACCGACGAAGTCAAACCCGGCGTCCTCGACGGCGCTGCGCACCACCTCTTCGTTGGGCTCAGAAGCGAAGTCGACGTCGATCTGGTCGGCTGTGTGCGACGCCACCACCTTGATGACCCCGGGGAGCTGGCCAACCGCGTTGCTGACACTGCTTTCGCAGCCCTCGCAGGTCATCCCCTTGACTTCGAACGCCACTGTCGTCACCGCCATCTCCTTGCTCTGCGCTGTCCCGCTGTATCGGCGAATAGGATACCACCAGGGGGTATGGGGAGTGCGCGCGCACACCGTCTAGCGTGGCCCACGAGTGGCGCGCGGGGCACGCGCGTGGCGCGCCACCTCCCGCTGAGGCCGCCTCCAGTTCGAGCTCTCCGGCTGCCAGTCCGGGCGGAGGTCCACGTCATCTGCGCCAGCGGACACCACCCTCACGCCGCCGCGCGACTCCTCCGCCGGACGCCGTCGACGAGCACGGCCCCGCGGCGTTGCGCCGCTTGGGCCTCCAGGGGATCGCAGTGTCCGACCCAGGCGCGACGGAACCGGCGGAACATCAATGCCCTCGTGAGCAGAGGCGCGACCGGCTCGCGCCGCCGCGGAGACTGCAGTGGTGGGTCAGCCGTCGAGCGCCGCGGCGACGCGGCGCAGGCGTTCGGCGACGTCGGCGGCGATCAAATCCAGTGCGGGGTTGTCGACCAGGGCGAGGACCGCCATCGGGTCCATGAAGGACACCCGCGAACCGCCCTCCTCGCGCTCGGCCACGACGACATTGCAGGGAAGGAGCAGGCCGACTCCTGGCTCTGCCTGGAGCGCTCTGTGGGCCAGCGGTGGGTTGCAGGCGCCGAGGATCTCGTAGCGGGGGAAGTCGACATCGAGCTTCTCCCGCATCGTCGCCCGCACGTCAATCTCGGTGAGGACGCCGAAGCCCTCGGCCTTGAGCAGTTCGCGAGTGCGAAGGTCCGCCTCCTCGTAGGCGAGCGGAACGTCGACGCTGAAGCCGACCGTGGTGTCGGTGGTGCTCACAGAGGGACCTCCATAGCCAAGATCAGGCGGCGTGGCAGCTGGTCGGTGATGCGGAGCGGCATGGTCGAGGCTCCTTGGTGCTGCGGCCGGTAGGGACCGCCTACTGGTTTGATACCCCCAAGGGTATATGGTCGAAACCTTCCTCCGCCACGCAGCTTCTCCCCCCGGTGAAAGTCTACCCTTGATACCCCTACGGGTATGTCGACCCGAGAGGTCGCCACCAGCCCGACTGCGAGAGGTGTGATGACAGACGACGCCGTAGCCGAGGAGGCCCTGGTTCACGTGCTCTTGAAGCGCTTTCATACCGGCAGGCAACCAGTTCACCGCCGGACGCTCCAGGGTCATCGGTCGCGGTGAGCCGGGTCCCACGTCCATTGCGACCAGCGATCGGCTGGGCGGTCGGTGTTCTGCTTGCATGGGTCGCGATCCGACTGGCTGCGCCCCGGGTGCTGAGACGGTTCTTCCGCGTTGCCCGTGTTCCTGTCGGCGCGACGCCCGCCGCGGTGGGACTCGACGCTGAGGACGTGATCATTCCAGGCCCGCGGGGGCGCCGTCTCCGCGCGTGGTTCATACCAGCGGACGAGACAGGCCGTCAGCCTGCGGCGCTGGTGCTCCACGGCTGGACCGGAAACGCCAGCCTCATGCTGCCCATTGCCCCGCCACTGCGAGCGGCGGGGTTGCACGTCCTGCTACTCGATGCCCGCTGTCACGGACGTAGCGACGACGACGACTTCAACTCCATGCCAAGCTTCGCCGACGATGCTGAGCATGCGCTTGCCTGGCTGCGGATGGATCCGCGCGTCGACCCCGACCGTGTCGTGCTGGTAGGCCATTCGGTCGGGGCGGGGGCATGTCTCCTGGTGGCGTCGCGGGACGCGCGCATCGCCGCGGTGGTCAGCATCTCGTCCATGGCTGACCCCGCCGCGTACATGCGGCGGGCGATGCGTCGCCAGGGGGTGCCCAGGATCGCGACACGGTTCGTGTTGCGCGAGATCGAGCGCGCCATTGGCCTTCGTTTCACCGAGTTCGCGCCCATCGTCACCATCTCGCGGCTGCGCGCACCCGTGCTGCTGATCCACGGCGCCGCGGATCCAATTGTCCCCCTGTGCGAGGCGAAGGCACTCCACCGGGTTGCCCCTCCGGGAACCGATCTCCTGGTCGTTCCCGAGGCTGATCACAGTGCTGTCGACCGCTTCCTGGCAGGGGCTCCAGCGGTGACCGACTTCCTCCGCCACGCACTCGCGCAGTCCACGAAACCAGCTCATCGCGCAGGCCCAGCAGCGCCGTGAACTCGTTGACATCCCCGTTTCCCAACCAGCGACCAGGCGAGTCCATGGGCGGAGAGCCGAGCGCGGACGTAACGGCACCCGGCCAAGCAGCACCAAGCCTGAGGGCCGCGCGCACCTGAGCGACGGTCCATCGCGCAAACCCGCCCGCTATCACGATCGCGAACACACCGGATCCACGCGCCGTCGTAGAATATACCCAGAGGGGTATACGAAGGGAGCTACGTGATGGAACTTGTCCGCTTCATGCAAACGTCCGTCGGAAGGGCCGCACGCGTTGCACTCGGTGTGGTCCTGATCGCCGTAGGGCTGGTCCTCGGTGGCGGCTGGCTAGCGCTGGCTGTTGTCGGCTCAGTGCCGATCATCGCGGGATCGGTAGGTCTGTGCCTGCTCGCTCCGCTCTTCCGCGCTCCGATCCGTGGCGTCCACAGGTGACGAGCGACGCCAACGCGCGTTGCGGCAACCCAGGCCTCCCAGGCGGGAGGACACGACATTGAACGCGCTGGACGGTCAGGCATGGGACGAGCGCTACCGGGGTAGCGAGTTGGTGTGGGGCGCCGGCCCCAACCGCTTTCTCGTAGAGCAGGTCGCGGACCTGACGCCCGCGACCGCTTTGGACGTGGCATGCGGCGAGGGGCGCAACGCCATCTGGCTCGCCGAGCGAGGGTGGCGGGTGGTCGGGGTGGACTTCTCCTCCGTTGGGCTCGACAAGGCGCGCCGATTGGCCGCGGAACGTGGGGTGACGGTCGAGTGGCAGCAGGGCGACCTCACCACGTGGGAGCCGCCGAACACCTTTGACCTCGTCATCGCCATGTACCTCCATCTCCCGGCGGACGTTCGACACCTCGTCTTCGCTCGGATGGCGGCGTCGGTGGCGCCGGGCGGAACGATGCTGGTGGTGGGGCACGACCTCTTGAACCTCTCCGAGGGGTACGGCGGCCCACAGAACCCCGCGATCCTCTACGGGCCCGATGACGTGGTCGGAGATCTGGACGGGATACTCGAGATCGAACGGGCGGAGCGCGTGCATCGGTCGCTCTCCACTCCGGAGGGGGAGGCGACGGCAATCGACGTCCTGGTTCGGGGCCGCCGGATCTAACCGCTCGGCTGGATGGTCAGCCCGTGACGGATGGCCGTCGTAGCCACCGCAAGCACTCGGTGTCGCCCAGAAGCTCCAGTCGGCGCCAGAGGACGGGATTGTCCGTCGCTTGGCTGGCGTGGAGAGCGATGGCCCGCTTCTGAGCACTGCGGTCGACGCGAAGCACGATGTCGATCTCAGCCTCCGTGCGGCCGGCGAAAGCGGTGCCGAATGCAGCATTGAGGGAATCGGCCACTGACACGGGGATCGACCACGCGATCACTGGAAGGTTGAGTCGCTCGCCTGCATGCAGCGCCGCCTCTGTCGCCCGCTGGTGGTCCGGATGTCCGGTGATCCCACCGAGGTCGAAGACCAGGAACCCACCTGCGCCAACCGCCGTGGCATACCGAACGACGTCGTCGACGAGGATGTAGAGGTCGATGCCGGGGAGAGCTCCATCGGCGTGGTCGAGCAGCAGGACATCACTGACCATGAGCGCCCGGGCGGCGGCAGCCAGCTCGGTGGCACGAACGATGCCGAGGTCGCCTGCCGCCCCGTGCAGCCTGGACGCCTCCCCGTGGGTGAAGCTGAGCACGGCCGTCGACGTCCCGGCAGCGGTGAGCGAGTCGATGACAGCACCCAAACCGAAGGACTCGTCGTCGGGGTGTGCACACACCGCGACCACGGTCCGCAGCCCGACGACGTTCGGCGGTGCAGCAACCTCCGACGGTCCGGGACGCTGGGCGGTCATGACGCGACTTGGGTCTCGGCGATACGGCGGCGAATGTCCTCCATGTCGAGACCGTGCACCCTCAGTGTGAGATCGCACTTCCACGCCGTCAGGGAGACAGTCGGCGGTACCCCGGCTCGGTGCGCAGGGACGGGCGCGCGCTCGCGTCAATCCGCCCGCGCTACCGTCCAAGCAGCCGGCTAACCCATGACTGCCTCGCCCCGCTTGTGGACGCCTTGGGGTTCGAGCGGCCGCTGCATTGGCAGCGCTGATCACGAGGAACGTGGCCGAGCACCTGCTCGACGTGCGCACCACATCCGGCCCACGTTGGTCGCTGGCAGCTCTTGCAGACAAGTGCTCTACACATGCCCTTCGCCCTTCAAGACGCTCTCGTCGCAAGCGATGCGCGCACGTCGTCCATGTCGAGCGCGCGGACCTGGGCGATGAGGTCCTCGAGCGCTGCCGCGGGCAAGGCGCCGGGCTGGGAGAACACCAGGATGCCGTCGCGAAACACCATGAGCGTGGGGATAGACATGATCCCGGCGCCACCGGCGAGTTCGCGGTTGGCCTCAGTGTCGACCTTCGCGAAGACGATGTCATCGTGCTTCTGTGCGGCGGCCTCGAATGCGGGTGCAAACGCACGGCACGGCCCGCACCACGATGCCCACCAATCGACCAGCACGATGCCGTCCGCGTCGATGATGGGCTGGAACGTTTCTTCAGTCAGATCGGTCGTGGGCATCTGGTCTCCTCTGTCAGATTGGATGAGCCGCGGTTGAACGGGGCGGATCGCAGCTCAGGTGGTCATCTCCCGGTTTGGGGATATCAGGCGAGTTTGAGGAACATCTTCTGCACGTCGGCGATGTCGTAGCCGGCAGCGGCGGATCGATGTGGGTCCTCGAGGCACCAGGTCAGCCCGGCGGAGACCATCAGGAACCCAACCTGTTCGAGTGCCTTGTTCGCCGCGGCGATCTGGGTCACGACATCGCGGCAATCACGACGCTCAGAAAGCATCTGCTGAAGCCCGCGAACCTGACCCTCAATTCTGCGCAGGCGGCGCTGCAGGTCGGCCAGCGTTGAGTCATCGAAGTCGATGCCATGCGATCCCTGGAGTTGCTCGTCCTTCATGGGAGAAGCCTACATGATACCCCCTAGGGTATGCTCTCTCACCATGCCTGCGCTCGGCGGCGGCGGGTCGATCCTCACCGTCCCGGCAGTCACGGCATCGACACCCGTCTCCTGCTACCTGGCGCCGCGGTGCGGGCGATGGCTGGGTCGGGCGCGGCTGCCGCACTTTGCAGCTGGGGGGAGGAGGCTACAATACTCGTCATGTGCGCAGATGTGCAGGCGATGCCACCTACCGACGAACAGGTTGAGCAGGCCGTGGGCACCCTGGCGATGCTCGCCGACCCGACCAGGATTCGTCTTCTCTGGGCCCTGTTGGATGGGGAACTCCCCGTGCACGACCTTGCATCGACCGTGGGCTGCAGCGCCACGTCGGCGTCGCAACATCTCGCCAAGCTGCGCCTGGCCGGTCTGGTTCGCCATCGCCGCGATGGCCGACGCGTGCTCTACCGCACCGAGGACACCCATGTGAGGCGGCTCCTCCAGGAAGCCCTGTACCACGCCGATCACGCGGTGCAGGGACACCCGTCCCACGCATGACGATCGAGGCGACCGCGACAGCGCAGCGGCATGACGAGGCCGAGCATCGGCGTGGTGCCAACCGCGCGGTCGGCGTGTCCGCACTTGGCCTGGCACTGACGGGCGGCATTGAGCTGGCCTTGGCGATCGTGACAGGCTCCGTCGCGCTGCTCGGCGACGCTCTCCACAACCTCTCCGATGTCTCCACCTCGGCGGTGGTGTTCCTGGGCTTCCGCATCTCCAAGCGGAAGCCGACCGCCGGCTACCCGTACGGGTACGAGCGGGCCGAGGACCTGGCGGGTCTCGGGGTCGCGCTGGTCATCTGGGGCAGCGCGGTGTTCGCGGGCGTCGAGAGTTACTTCAAGCTTGTGGGGAACGCGACGACAACCCATCTCGGCATCGGCATGGCGGGAGCCGTGCTGGGCATCGTCGGCAACCAGGTCGTCGCCCGCTACAAGCTGATCGTCGGTCGGCGCATCCAATCGGCGACGC
>CABECE010000062.1_pt1 | contig 13932 bp, 13 predicted proteins | sample 3132761 | NCBI WGS metagenome assembly CABECE01 (sample SAMEA5534347, study PRJEB31848) | metagenome | biome: tundra; feature: field; material: soil | place: USA | collected 2013-05 | depth 0.45 m | reverse complement strand
GACCGGGCCTGACCGCCCCCCGCCCAGACCGCTCGATATCGCCCGTACCGGACCTATACTCCGGCCGTGCCTGAGCGATTTGACGTCGTCATCCTGGGTGGGGGCTCGGGCGGCTACGTGGCCGCCATCAGGGCCGGCCAGCTGGGTCTTCGGACAGCCGTGGTGGAGGCCGACAAGGTGGGCGGCACCTGCCTCCACCGCGGCTGCATCCCCACCAAGGCGCTGCTGCAGAGCGCGGCCCTGCTCGACCAGGTCCGCGAGGGTCATCGCCTCGGTGTCACCACCGGCGAGGTGACCTTCGACTACGGGGTGGCGGCGCGGCGCCGCGACGCCGTGGTCGGCCAGCTCCACAAGGGCGTCGAGGGGCTGCTCAAGAAGGCCCAGGCGTCGGTGGTCCATGGTCGCGGGCGCATCGAGGAGACCGGCCGCGTGGTCGTGGCCGGCGAGACCGGCGAGGATCAGGTGGAGCTGGAGACCGGGCACATCATCGTGGCCACCGGGTCGCGTCCCCGCCAGGTGCAGGGACTGCAGAGCGACGGCTCGCAGGTGCTCACCAGTGACGACGCACTGTTCCTCGACCAGGTGCCGCCGAGCGCGATCGTGCTCGGCGCCGGCGCGGTTGGTGTCGAGTTCGCCTCGTTCTGGTGCAGCGCGGGCAGCGAGGTGACCCTCGTCGAGATGGCGCCACGGCTGGTGCCGCTGGAGGACGAGGCGGTCGGGCGCGAGCTGCACAAGCAGTTCCAGGGCCGGGGCATCCGCTGCCTCGCCGGCACCACCCTCGACCCCGCGTCGGTGGAGCGCAACGAGGGCGGTGTGGCGGTGACGGTGCACGGCGAGGACGGTGAGCAGCGGCTGCAGGCGTCGGTCCTTCTCGTGGCCGTCGGACGCGCCGGCAACGTCGAGGACATCGGGCTCGAGAAGGCCGGCGTCGCCGTCGAACGCGGCATGATCACCGTCGACGGCGCCCAGCACACCAACGTCGCCGGCATCAGCGCCGCGGGTGACTGCGCGGGCGGTTTCCAGCTGGCCCACAAGGCGATGCACGAGGGCGTCATCGCCGTCGAGGCGATTGCGGGGCGCAACCCGCATCCGCTCGACCCGCGCCTGGTGACGCGCACCACCTACTGCACACCGCAGATCGCCTCGCTCGGGCTCAGCGAGGCCGAGGCTCGCGAGGCCGGTCACGACGTGGCCGTCGGTGTGTTCCCGTTCCGCGGCAACGCCCGCGCGGTGGTGTGGGGCCAGACCGGTGGGTTCGCCAAGGTGGTCGCAGACAAGGCGAGCAACACGGTTCTCGGCGTGCACATCATCGGTCACGAGGTGACCGAGCTCATCTATGGTCCGGCGCTCGGGGCGCTGCTGGAATCAACCCCCTACGAGATGTCGCGGGCGGTGGCCCCGCATCCCACTCTCAGTGAGGCGCTCGCGGAGGCCGCGCTCGCGGTGTCCGGCGAAGCCCTGCACATCTAGAGGAGCGAGACGAACGTGGCGCTGGCGAAAACGGATGCGGTCAGCAAGGAGGGGCTGGACGCCGAGACCCTCCGGACGATGTACCGGCACATGCTCCGGTCGCGCGTCCTCGACGAGCGGATGTGGGTGCTCAACCGCCAGGGGCGCGCACCCTTCTGGATCAGCGGCATGGGCCACGAGGCCATCCAGGTCGCCGTCGGCATGAACATGGACCCGGCGCGCGACTGGCTGGCCCCGTACTACCGCGACCTGGCGCTGACGCTGGTGATGGGCATGACCCCGCGCGATCACCTGCTCTCGCTGCTCGCCAAGGCCGAGGATCCCAACAGCGGCGGCCGGCAGATGCCGGCGCACTACGGCTCGCGCGCTCACAACATCATCAGCACCGGTTCGGCTGTGACCACGCAGCTGCTCCATGCGGCGGGCATCGCGCTGGCGTTCACGATGCGCGGTGAGGACGCCATCTGCGTCACCACCATGGGCGAGGGCAGCACCAGCGGCGGCGATTTCCACGAGGCGCTCAACTTCACGGCGACCCACAAGCTCGGCGTCGTGTTCGTGGTCGAGAACAACGGCTACGCGATCAGCGTCCCACTCGACAAGCAGATGCCCACGCGCAACGTGTCCGACCGGGCGCTGGCGTACGGCATCCCGGGGATCAGCGTCGACGGCAACGACGCCATCGCCTGTTACCGCTTCGCCAGGGAGGCGGTCGAGCGGGCCCGCACCGGTGGCGGCCCGACGCTGCTCGAGGCCAAGGTGCAGCGCCTCACCTCGCACAGCTCGGACGACGACCAGCGCCGGTACCGCAGCTCCGAGGACCTCGAGGCCGAGCGCAAGCAGGACTGCGTGCCGCGGTTCCGGGCGCTGCTCGAGGACCTCGGGGTGCTCGCTGCCGGCGACGCCGACGCGATGCGTGGTGAGCTGGTTGTCGAGGTCGACGAGGCCACCGAATATGCCGAGCAGGCTGACGACCCGACCGCCGACACCGCCCTCCTCCACGTGTTCGCGGAGGATCGGTGATGCCGAGAAAGAGCTACCTCGAGGCGATCCGTGACGGCATGCGCGACGAGATGCGTCGTGACGAGCGGGTGATGATCTTCGGCGAGGACGTCGGCGCCAAGGGTGGCGTGTTCGGCACCACCGAGGGGCTGCAGAAGGAGTTCGGTGAGGCGCGGGTGATGGACGCACCGCTGGCGGAGTCCTGCATCGTCGGCGTGTGCATCGGCGCCGCCATGAACGGCATGCGGCCCATCGCGGAGATCCAGTTCCAGGACTTCATCCTGCCCGCGGTCGACCAGATCATCAGCGAGGCCGCCAAGATGCGGTATCGCAGCAACAACGACTGGAGTGTGCCCATGGTGGTGCGCGCCCCGTTCGGCGGCGGCGTCCACGGTGCGCTGTATCACTCGCAGTCGCTCGAGGCGATGTTCTGCAGCGTCCCCGGGCTCAAGGTGGTGGTGCCGAGCACGCCGTACGACGCCAAGGGGCTCTTGATCAGCGCGCTGCGCGATCCCGACCCGGTGCTCTACTTCGAGCACAAGCGCGCCTACCGCTCGGTGAAGGGGGAGGTGCCCGACGAGGAGTACACGGTGCCGCTGGGCAAGGCGTCGGTGGTGCGCCAGGGCCGTGACATCGCCATCTTCACGTACGGAATCATGGTGCACACCGCGCTGGAGGCCGCCGACCGGCTGGCCGGCGACGGCTTCGAGTGCGAGGTGGTGGACCTGCGCAGCCTGCGCCCCCTCGACCGGGCCGCGATCATCGCCACCGCGCGCAAGTGCGGCAAGGTGATGGTGGCGCAGGAGGCCAACCTGGCGGTGAGCATCTCGTCGGAGGTGTCGGCGATCGTTGCCGAGGAGTGCTTCGAATACCTCGACGCGCCGGTGATGCGCATCGGCGGCCCCGAGATTCCGGCGATGCCGTTCGCGCGCGCGCTGGAGAGCTTCTACCTGGTCACACCCGACAAAATCGAGGCCGCGCTGCGCAGGCTGGCCGCGTACTAGAGGACATCACACCATGGCAATGACCGTCACGATGCCGCAGCTCGGTGAGAGCGTCACCGAGGGAACGATCGCCCGCTGGCTCAAGCAGCCGGGTGAGCTGGTCGCCAAGTACGAGTCGATCGCCGAGGTGGTGACCGACAAGGTGAACGCGGAGATCCCGTCGCCTGCCGAGGGCAGCATGGGCGAGATCATCGCCAAGGAGGGCGCGGTGATCGCCGTTGGTGAGCCGATCTGCACCATCGAGACGGTGGAGCAGGGGCAGGCCAACTCGGCGTGGCACCAGGGTGATGACGCGGCACCGGCGCAGGCAGGCGCGGCGCCGGCCGCGGAAGCTCAGCCGGCGGCGGCGGAGGCGCAGCCCGCGCAGGCGCAGCCCGAGCAGCAACCGGCGCAGCCGGAACAGCAGCCCGCGCCGAAGCCGGTCGTTGCTGGGCAGGCGCAGGCGCAGGGCGGCGAGCAGCCACAAGGTGGTAGTGGTGAGGGTGAGCATGCACATGCGCAGGCGCAGGCGGCCCCGGCCCAGGCGCCACAGCCACCGGCAACCGCACCCGCCACCGGCGGTGGGGGCGGCAACGGCAGCGGCGGTGGCAACGGCACTGCGGACTACCACATCACCCCGGCGGTGCGGATGCTGGTGCGCGAGCATGACGTCGACCTCTCGCAGGTGACGGGCACCGGGCTCGGTGGCCGCATTTCCAAGAAGGATGTTCTTGACTTCGTGCAGCAGCGCGACGCAGGGGGAGGCACTCCCCGTCCGGCGCAGCAGCAGCAACCGGCGGCCCCAGCACCGCAACAGCCCGCCGCCGCGGGGCCGCAGCAGGGCGCGGCACCGGCACCCACAGCCGCGACGCCACAGCAGGGCGCGGCTCCGGCAGCGGCACCCGCTGGCGCTCCCGCACCGCCACCAACCGCGCAACCGCAGCCGCAGCAGGGCAGTGGCGACGAGCTGGTGCCGCTCACGCCGACGCGCAAGGCCATCGCCGAGCACATGGTCCGCAGCCGCCAGACGGCGCCGCATGCGTGGCTGACGATGGAGGTGGACATGTCGCGCGTCGCCCGGCTGCGGGTATCGCGGCGCGCCGACTTCGAGCAGCGCTACGGCGCCAAGCTCACCTACCTGCCGTTCGTCGCCCGCGCGGTGTGCGAGGCGCTGCGCCAGTACCCCACGCTGAACTCGTCGTGGACGGACCAGGGGATCCTGCTCAAGCACGACATCCACCTCGGCATCGCCGTGGCGCTCGAGGACAGCCTCATCGTGCCGGTGGTGCGCAACGCCGACCGGCTGAGCGTCGCCGGGCTGGCCACCACCATGCAGGACCTCGGTGACCGGGCGCGCAGCAACAAGCTGAAGCTCGACGAGATCCAGGGCGGCACCTTCACCCTCAACAACACCGGTGCGCTCGGCACCGTGCTGACCAGCGCGATCATCAACCAGCCGCAGGCGGCGATCCTGGCCATGGACGCGGTGATCAAGCGCGCCGTGGTGGTCGACGACGCGATCGCGATCCGGCCGATGATGAACCTCGGTCTGAGCTTCGACCACCGCATCAACGATGGCCTTGCAGCGACGCGCTTCGTCAAGACGGTGAAGGAGATCCTCGAGAGCATCGCCGACAACGCGGCGCTGCTGTAGCAGGACTCAAGTCCGGCGTTGGGCCATTCCGACCAGTACGACCGCCCCTGCGCCGGCAGCGAGCAGCAGGAGGCCGGCGCCAAGACCGATCGCCACGTTCCCTCGGACCACACCGGAGGCTGCGAGGCCGCCGCCGAGCAGGCACAGCGCCACGAGGGCGATGCTCATCTGCAGGGTGGCCGGCGTGACCCATGTCCTGCTGAGCGACCCCGAGCGCGGCCGAGACAGCATCAGCAACATGAAGAGGTCGGCCAGAGGAACGGCCCAACGGACCCAGCCGGGCAACGAGGGCACCGGCCGGTCGGGGACGCGGGTCAGGCGGTTCGCCATGTGGGGATCGTACGCACGCGGTGCGACAGTCACGTCGCGAACGTCCCGCAATGCGCTGTCAACGCCCCATGTGAGGTAGCCGGCGGATCCCGAGGATCAACTCGTGGCCTCCATGGGGCTCTTCAGGGATGAACTCGCGCCCGACCACGTCGATACCGATGACGTCGAAGCGCTCTGCGAGCATCCGTGTCGCCGGGACACCATTGCCGCAGCCAAGATCCAACACCCTACACCTCGCGAGTCCGAGCGATGCCACCTTCACCGGTCGAGGGCAGCAATGACCTCCTCGGTGGTGGCCAGCTCGGCGATCCTCGGGAAGATCACGTCGAGGCTGTTGGAGTGGGCGCCGGCCACCAGGTCGGTCACGGCGTCGGTGACCACGGTGAGCTCATAGCCTCGCTCGTTGGCGGCGCGGGCAGTCGACTCGATCCCGATGCTGGTCGAAATCCCGGCGAGGACAATCCCGGTGATCCGTCGGCGGCGCAGTTGCAGGTCGAGCTCCGTTCCGTAGAAGGCGTTCCATCCCCGCTTGGTGATGATCAGGTCGTCGCCACCGATCTCCAGCTCGGGGCGCAGCTCCGCCCAGTCCGGCCCCCGGGTGGCCGCGGGCCCGCTCGCCGCCGTGCGCGTCCGGAGGACGTCCCCGCGGTCGGGGGAAAAGGCGACCCGGACGGCAACCACCGTGAGGTGGTGTGCCCGGAAGGCACGTGCCAGGCGAGCGGCACGGTCAACGATCTCGTCGGCAGGGTGCACCGTCGACATGGCGGTGATGCCACGCTGCAGGTCGATGAGCACGAGGGCGGTGTCAGGGTCCAGGACTGTCGGCATGGGCACAACTATCCTGCGCGGAGGATGACACGCGCTCAAGCCGACCGTTCGGCGCTCATTGCCACCGCGCTGCGGCTGTCGTGGCTGTCGGTCGCGTGGGCAGCGTTGTCGGGCACGGCGAGCCTCACCCTCGGCGTGCTCGATCACAGCTTGGCGATCACCGGCGTTGGCCTCAACCTCCTCGGTGACCTGGCGGGATCCCTGGCACTGATCTGGCGTTTCGGTCACGAGCGCGGGCGGTTGCACGGGGCGGAGACCGCTGAGCGCGTTGCCCGCCTCGTTGTCGGCACGTCCCTGACGGTCGTTGCCGCATTCCTCGCCGTGCAGTCGGTCCGGCGGCTGGCCGACGGAACCGGGCCGGCTGCCGATGTTGGACCGATCCTTGTCGCCGCCGCATCGGTGGTCGTGCTGCCGCCGCTGGCCCGAGCCAAGCGCGGCGTGGGAACAGCGCTGTCCAGCCACGCGCTGCGCGGCGATGGCACGCTCAGCGGCGTCGGCGCGGCCATCGCGCTGGTGGCGCTGGCCGGCCTGCTCGTCAACCGGACGCTGGGCTGGTGGTGGGCCGACCCGGCTGCGGCATTCGTGGTCGCCGTGGTCGCCGCGGTGGAGGCTCGAGAGGTCTTCGCGGCAGGTCCCTGAGGCCGTCCGCGTTCGAGGCGCTGGGTCACGACGAAGCGTGACCGCCTCAGCACTCCTAGCTCGGTCTCTTCCCTCGGCGGTGTTCGTCGCGCTTGATCCGGGGCGCGGTAGAGCGGCTTTCGGTGATGGGTTCGGATCGATCGACGAGGCCAGCATCCTCCATCGCTCCAGGCTCCTCCATCCAACTTCGGACCGGCTCGGTGCCCGACGGCCGGCGCAGCTCGGCCAGACGGCGGTGGGCGTCGCGGCGAAATTCCTCCGCTTCGCTGATGACGGGGGTGGGCAGGAATGGCGGCTCGTCTTCGCCGGGGCCCAGCAGGCCAACTCCGTCCGGATACGGGTTGTTGGTCCCGAGAGCAGGTCCGGAATTCGGCTCGGCGCGCAGCACATTCCAGAAGACTGCGCCGAGGAAACCGACCAACAGAACCAGAATCAGAACCACGAACAGGGGGGTCATTCGGCCATCTTGCGGCCTGACGAGGGGGTCGACCACTCCTTGACAACCCCGCGGGACGTTGTAAGCGGGTCAGTGTTGGGAAACCGACTCCGGGTTCGAGCATCGTCTCGTTGACAGTCCCCACTCATGCCCCGGCCTTGTCAATCACATCGAAGAGATTGCCCTCGGGGTCCTCGAGGGTGACGAAGTCTTCACCGGGCTCAGAGGTGCGGGGATAGCGGGTCGCTCCTAGCTCGAGCAACCGTCCCACCTCTTCCTCCTGGTTTTCGGCGTACAGATCGAGGTGCAGGCGGTTCTTCCCGATTCGCTTCTCAGGAACCAGTTGCAGGGACACGTTGACGTGTCGTCCCTCGGGATCCCGGAGGACCACCCAGCCCTCCTCAGGGGGATCTCTGGGGACGTATCGCAGCGCCGCCCGCCAAAACGCCAACATGCGGGCAAAGTCATTGCAGTCGACCACGACAGATCCGACGTGCATGGGGATACCTCCGTCCGGCCTGCCGGTCCATCCCCGGGGATGGTATCTGGACTGTCGCAGGCGTGCGGGTGCCGACGATCCGGTTTGTGCACCCGCGTGCATCATGTCGCTGCCGCGCGTAGTCAGCTCAACGGGCGTCACCACCAGCCAGGTGCCATGGGGCACGTCGAGGGTGAGCACCATCGCGCAGGCCAGTATCCGTAAACTTACCCTGGGGGCTAAGGGCGCCGATGCCACCGACGAGGCGGTGGGTACACATATCTGGCGATGGTGCCCGACGCCCACCCTATGGGCGGGCCGGCGACGCCACTCATCGGACAGTCACGCCGGCATCACGCCGGCATCACGCCGGTACTGTCCACATAACGCCACAGCTCGACCCCATCCACCTCCTCCGGCGGCCGGCCGAACAGGTCGGTGAAGAACGCCACCATCTGAGCCCGATCGTTCATCGGCCCCACGACCACGTCGCTCACCGCGGCAGCGCGCAGGTCTTGGCCGATCTGCTCGCGCACAGCCCCTCTCGCGACGATCGTGACGCCGCTGTCCTGAATGGTCTCCATCACCGAGGAGAGCTGCGTCGGTGGCGGTCCGTAGCCGGGGGTGCCGTCCGCTTGCGGGACGAATGCGTAACCCTCCGGCATGCGAAACCCGTCGCCCGCGACGGCTGCCCACAGCATGGGGTCGTTGCCGACGCTGAAGCGGACGAACGGCGCGACGAGAATGGTGGTGCCGTCGGGGATGCCCTCTTGCTGCCAGTTTTGGAAGAAGACCGGGACTGCGAAGCTGGAGGCAGGCAGCGGCGCGGGCAGCACGGCGGCAAGAGCGAGCGCGATTGCGCCGAGCCGCGGCGCAGCGTGACGCCAGCACAGCGACGACAACGCACCGTCGATCATGATGGTGACGAGGACGGCGATCGCGAGCCACATGAGAAGCACGATCCGGTTCGGCTGCACGTCGCCGACCACCGGCAGCTGGGTGAGCGGCCACAGCGGCAGCGGCCACCCTGTCGATTGACCCGCGATTTCCAGGTGCGGGCCGAGCGACAGCACGAGCGCGACCGCACCCACGATCGCCGCCGTGCGCACGCGAATGTCGGACCAGTGTCGTGCGGTGAACGCTGCGAGCAGGATGAGCAGGAGGAAGCCGACGTACGCGTTCTCCTCGGAGCCGTTCGCCCTGAAATTGGTCGAGACGGCGGCGGCGGCATCAGGAGCGACGAGCTGGAACTGCGTTGGCACCACGAGGTTGAGCAGATCGGTCGAGTACTTGTCCGCATTCTGCAAGGCACCGTGCACCTGCTGCGGACCGAGGAATTGCACCGCGACCGGCCACGCGACCAGCACGGTGAAGGTGAGGAGCCCGGCCGCGAGCGCCTCGAAGAGCGGCCGAAGGGTCGCGTGGATCTCGTGGCGGCGTTGCACCGCGAGCACGGCGACCATGACGCCGCCCAGGATCGCAGAGGTCAGCACCACCTCCTCCTCGATGAGGAACTGAATGGACGCGAGAACGCCGAGCGCCGCGCCGAGCAGAAGCGGTGATCGACGTCGGCGGCGCAGCAGCTCGTCGAGCACCAACAGGAACAAGGGCGGCACGAAAGCGACGGCGAGGGCGAGATGCTGGGCCGCTTGCGGCACGACGTACGGAGAAAAGCCGTACACGGCCCCACCGATGAGTGGCGCGACAATCCCACGGGCGTAACGTCGGACCGCGAGAAACGCACACCACCCGCTGAGCGCGATGGCCGCAGTGATGACGACGTTGATCGCGACGATCGGACCGAACAGCAGAGTGATCGGGGATGCAACCACGCTCACAATCAGGAAGGGCACGTTCCACATGAGGTTGACCCCAGCCGGCGCATTGAGCTGCTGCGTGAAGAATGGATCACTCAGATGACTGATCGCGTATGGCCCCCAGCGCAGGTACCACATGGCCTGCTCGGGGTCGCAGCAGCCGCCGATCCACGTTGTCGCTGGTGACTGCCACGCCTTGAGGGTCAGCAGTACCGCGACGACGCCATACAAGAGCAACACGCCGGCAGTCGGCGACACGACGCGGCGAACGAGAGGGCGGATGAGTTGCACTGGACCTACGATGGCTGCTGGCCAACTCGCGGGGGCTGCGCTCCTCGAGGACCACGGCAGCCACCGCATAGCGTTCGAGGCTCAAAGCGGCACCCCCTCGCGTTGGTGTCAACTTTGTCCTGAGACATCCATCCACTATCGGTGTAACCGAAGGGCCGTGTGCCACCACCAGACACCTTGCCGCGCTCGGCCAGCTCCTGGTGCTTGCGGCGGATCCGTTCGCTCTTCACCTCGCTCTCAAGCATGCCGAACGCGCCCATGGTTCGGGCCATCAGTCGCCCGGAGCTGTGGAGATGTCGACGTCGCCCGTCACCGTTGCCAGCGCGACCCCGGCCTGCTCGGTGATGCTGATGAAGTCCTCGAGCTCGGACATGCGGCGGTGAAGGCGATCCAGACGCCAGGCCATGATCCCGTCGTGTAGGCCGAGTCGGACGTTAGCGACCAGGCGGAGGTAGTCCGGGCGCGGCTTGCCGCTGAATGCGCTGCGGTCGTCGTCCGTGTAGATCTCCGACACGGTCCAGCCTCGGCGCGCAGCCTCGGCGATGCAGTCCGTCTCCTGGCGCTTCACGCCCAGCGTATCGTCAAGCGGATCGGACGAGATCCGGAGGTAGATGGCGGCCGCTTTCGGCGCCTGTCGCATCAAGATACATTAGCAGACACTCGTCCAGACCAGCGTTGTCTTCCTTGAGCAATGACGGAACCTGCGTCGCGGGGTACGTCGCTACTGGGCCGTGGCCGGCTCCGGCGTCGGCTCGACAGGATGCGCAGTGGGCAGATACCTCTCCGCGTGCCCCAATGGTCCCAGCGCGAACAGCAGCGGCACGATGGTGACAACCACCCCGATCCACAAATACAGCGCGCCGACGTCGACGCCGGCGCTGACCAACGCGCCGCCGGCGAGCGTCCCCAGCGGAATCGCCGACCAGGCCAGCACCGACGCGATGCTCATGATCCGCCCGAGCATGTCCGGCGGCGTGATGCGCTGGCGCAGGCTGGTGGTGTTGATGTTGAAGAAGATCCCCACGCCGACACACGCCGCCCAGAGCACCACGCTGAGCGGGTACCAGGGGCAGAGCGCGAAGCCAACGATGAGCACGCCACCGGCGACGAGCGACCCGATGATCGCCTGGCTGAAACTGAACCGGCGCCGGATGCGGCCGGCGAGCAGCCCGAAGATCACCACGCCGGCGCTGCCGGCGGCGAAGAGGATGCCGATCTGCTGATCGTTGGCCGCGAGTTGGCGCTTGGCGAAAAGCACCAGCAGCGCGAATGTCGACGTCTGCACCAGGTTGATGATCGCCATCATCGCGCTGATCGAGCGCAGCACCGGGTTGCGCAGCACGAAGCGCAGGCCCTCGGCGATGTCGTCGCGCATGCGCGACTTGCCACGCGCGTCCTTGGGGTCGAAGCTGGTGCGCACCAGCACGAGCGTGGCCGTCGAGACCAGGAACGACGCCGCGTCCACCCACAGCACCGCGGTGGCGTGGAGAAGCCCGAGCAGCGCGCCGCCGAGCAGCGGACCGATGACCCCGGTGGCGCTGTACGCCGCCTGCACGCGTCCGTTGGCGACCACGAGGTCGGCCGAGCGCACCATGCACGGGATCGCCGCCACCTCGGCGGTGTCGAAGATGATCGCGAGCGTCGAGCTGATGAAGCCGACGACGTAGATCCACCACACGGGAAGATGCCCCGCAATGGCGAGCACGGGAATGCTGCCGATCGCCGCGGCGCGGCCGATGTCGGCGCCGAGCATGAGCAGGCGGCGCGGCAGCCGGTCGACATAGGCGCCGATGGCGAGGCCGAAGAACAGGTAGGGGAGCCATTGGGCGGCGGCGGTCAGCCCCAGGCTGAGCGCGGAGCCGGTCAGCTCGAAGACGATCAGGGGAAGCAGCAGACTGGTCATCGAACTGCCCAGTTGGCTGGCCAGCTGGCCGCCGAAGAACAGCTGGAAGTCGCGGCCGAGCCGGGTGTGGAAACGCACGCGCATTGCTGCGCCAAGCCTAGCCTGCGCGCGCCACACACAGAGAAGACCCCGGCGCGATGCCGGGGCCTTCCAGGGGGGAGAGCGCGCGGGGAGGTCAGCCGGTGGTGGTGGGCCGGGTGGCGAGGGTGAGGTGCACGGTCACCGACTGGGTGCCGCGCATGACCACGATGGTCAGCGTGTCACCGACCGCGTGCGACTGGATGAGGCCGCCGAGCGTCGAGCCGTTGGTCATGGTGGCGCCGTCGATGCTGGTGATCACGTCGCCCTGCTTGAGTCCCGCCGTGGCCGCGGGGCTGCCCGCCTGCACGGTGGTGATGAGCAGGCCCGGCTGCGTGTACGGCTGGCCGTTCTCGGCGGCCTGCACCGGGTCGCTGTAGCCCAGCCCCATGTAGGGAATGCGGATCGGCTGGTGGTTGATGAGCGCGGTGGCGACCCGCTGGGCGATGTTGCTGGGGATGCTGAAACCGATGCTGGTCGCCTGGTTGGAGGCGGCGACGTTGACGCCGACGACGCGACCGGCGGCGTCGGCGAGCGGTCCGCCGCTGTTGCCGGGGTTGATGGAGGCGTCGGTCTGGAGGACGTCCTGGAGCGTCTCCTGGCTGCCGCTCGCGGGGTCACCTGCCTGGATGGTGCGGTGCAGCGCGCTGATCACGCCGGTGGTGACGCTGCCGACGTTGCCCAGCGGGCTGCCGATGGCGATCACCGCCTGGCCGGTGACGAGCTTGGTGGAGTCCGCGAACGTCGCCATCGGGAGATGCCCGTCGGTGACGGAGATGACCGCGAGGTCGTCGAAGCTGTCGGTGCCGACGACCGTCGCCGTGTAGGTGCGATCGGTGGGCATGATCAGCTCGACTCTGGTGGCGCCGGAGACGACGTGGTTGTTGGTGATCAGGTACGACGTGGTGCCGGTGTTGCTGATCACGAAACCGCTGCCCAGCGCGGTGCCGCCGGCGTTGCTGACCACGATGGTGCCGACGCTCGGGCTCAGCTTCGCGGAGACCGCGGCGGCCGCGCCCTGGGCCACCGCGGGAAGGGCCTGGCTGTCGACGGAGAGGCTCGGCGAGGCGGGCGAGCCGGTGTTGCGCGTGGCGATCACCGCACCCAGCGCACCGCCGCCTGCCGCGACCGCGGCGAGCACCACCACGGCGCCCGCGACGACACCCAGGCGGCGACCGCGCCGCGGCGACGGCTGCGGCTGCCAGGCTGGCGCCGGCGGCGGCGGAGGCCCGGCGGGGGCGTCGAAGCCCAGTGGGTCCGGGTCCGGCGGCGTGTGCATGGTCATGGGTTCGGGGCGGTCCTCGAGAACAGCAGGGGTGGATGGAGGGGACCAGGCACCAGGCGGGGATGCCCGGCCCCCACGAGCACCTTACGGGCCGATTCCTGTCGCTCTCATGACAGTCGTCTCGGAGGCGGATCAGTCGGGGAGTTGGTGGGGATACCGCCAGTCGGTCGGGGGGACGAACGTCTCCTTGATCACCCGCGGCGACACCCAGCGCAGCAGGTTGACGGCCGACCCGGCCTTGTCGTTGGTGCCACTGGCGCGGCTGCCGCCGAAGGGTTGCTGGCCAACCACGGCGCCGGTCGGCTTGTCGTTGATGTAGAAGTTGCCCGCCGCGTTGCGCAGCACGTGTGCAGCGGTGTCGATGGCGGCGCGGTCGGTGGCGAAGACGGCGCCGGTGAGCCCGTACGGCGAGGTGGCGTCGACGGTGTGCAGCAGCGTCTCCCAGTCGGTCTCGTCGTACGGATGCACCGTGAGGATGGGGCCGAAGAGCTCGCGCTCCATCAGCTCGTGGTGGGGGTTGTCGGTTTCGAAGATGGTGGGACGCACGAACCAGCCGACGGTGCCGTCGCACTCGCCACCGGCGACGAGGCGGATGGTGTCGTCGCTCCGCGCCGCGGCCATGGCTGCCTCGTGGCGGCGGAAAGCGCGCTCGTCGATGACCGCCCCCATGAAGTTGCGCAGGTCCGTCGGGTCGCCCATGCGCAGCGACTCCGTGGCCTCGGCGAGCGGGCCGCGCAG
>CABECE010000054.1_pt1 | contig 14112 bp, 12 predicted proteins | sample 3132761 | NCBI WGS metagenome assembly CABECE01 (sample SAMEA5534347, study PRJEB31848) | metagenome | biome: tundra; feature: field; material: soil | place: USA | collected 2013-05 | depth 0.45 m | reverse complement strand
CTGCAGTGGGGATGACCTGGCGCTTCAGCCCTGCCGCCACAATCGGGGCGCAGCTCACCTCGGGTGCGCTGCTCGGCCGCGTCACCGAAGGCGAGCATTTCGAACACCGAATCCTCGTGCCTCCCGACGTGGCCGGCATCCTCGAATGGTTGGCTCCTACCGGCGACGCGACGAGCAGTCAGGCGATCGCGCGCATCGGCGGCGTCGATGTGGCGCTCTCGCATCGCTGGCCGGTCAGACGTCCCCGGCCCGCTCGCTCCCGAGACGGAGAGGTGCGGCTGTTGCGCACGGGTCAGCGCGTGCTCGACCTCCTGTACCCGATCATCCGCGGCAGCAGTGCCTCGGTGCCCGGGGGGTTTGGCACCGGCAAAACCCTCCTCCAACAGCAGATCGCGAAGTGGTGCGATGCGGAAGTGATCATCTACGTCGGCTGCGGTGAGCGCGGCAACGAGATGATCGACGTTCTCGAAGACTTTGCCCGGCTGCGCGACCCGCGAACCGGCGGAGCCCTGCGCGAGCGCACGGTGTGCATCGCCAACACGTCGAACATGCCGGTGATGGCACGCGAGGCGAGCATCTACACGGGGGTCTCGGTCGCGGAGTACTTCCGCGACATGGGGTACGACGTCGTCGTCATCGCCGACTCGACCTCACGATGGGCCGAGGCGTTGCGCGAGTTCGCATCACGGACGAATCAGCTCCCTGCGGAGGAGGGATACCCGGCGACGCTCGGTTCGGCGCTCGCCGCGTTCTACGAACGTGCCGGGAGCTTCACCACCCTGGGTGGCAGCCATGGATCGGTGACGATCATCGGCGCGGTCTCACCACCGGGCGGAGATCTCACGGAGCCGGTGACGGCCCAGACCCGACGGTTCGTCCGCTGCGTCTGGTCGCTCGACCGGGATCTCGCCTATGCCCGCCACTACCCCGCGGTGAGCTGGAACGAGAGCTTCTCGCGCGATGCTGAACGTGTCGGCGCCATCCGAGCCCAGAATGGCGACACCGGGTGGGCCGAGCGAAGGTCGTTTGCGTTGGCGTTGCTTGCGGAGTCCGAACGTCTCGAGTCGCTGGTGGAACTGGTCGGAGCAGCCGCCCTGCCCGATCGTCAGCGAATCACGCTCCGCTCGGCGAAGCTCCTCCGCGAAGCGGTGCTCCAGCAGGACGCCACCAGCCCCGAAGACGCCTACTGCGGCGAAGAGAAGCAGGCGGCGCTCCTCGAGATGGTCCTCGCCATTCACCAGCGGCTGCTCGAGCTCGTCGATGCCGGCGTTGCAGCGGACCGCCTGGAACAACTCGGTCTCGCCCGGGTCTCGTCCGCACGCGAAAGCGGTGGGCCCGAGGACGTCGCCGCCGTCACCGCAGTGCGGGACGCGGTGCTCGCCCTCCTGGGGTCGATCACGTGATCGACGCAATCCCGATCGAATATGCGGGCGGACGCAGCGCCAACGGACCACTCCTCGTTTTCGATCATGTGACTGGGGTGGGCTGGGACGAAGACGCCACGATCACGCTCGCCTCCGGGGAACGGCGTCATGGTGTCGTGCTCGACGTCAACGACGATCTCGCCGTTGTGCAGGTGTTCGAGGGCACCTCGGGAATCAGCCTGTCGGGGGTTCGGGTCGCATTCAGTGGGACGCCGATGCGCGTTCCGGTCGGTCCGCAGTGGCTCGGCAGGGTGTGCAACGGACGAGGGGAGCCGATCGACGGTGGCCCCCCGGTGCGCGGTGAGTGCCTCGCCGCCGTCAACGGGGTGCCCATCAACCCTGCGGCTCGCGAGCTGCCACGCGATCCGATCATCACCGGCATCTCAGCGATCGATGGACTCACCACGCTGGTGCGGGGACAGAAGCTGCCCATCTTCTCGGTGGGCGGGCTTCCCCATCTCGAGCTGGCCGCCCAGATCGCTGCTCAGGCGAGGGTGGGGGATGGGACATTTCAGATCGTGTTCGCGGCGATGGGAGTCACGCACGCGGACGCCGACGCGACCCGCGACGCCCTGGAGGAGCGCTCGCAGGCGGGCGATCTGGCCCTCTTCATCAATACTGCGTCGGATCCGGTCGTGGAGCGCGTGCTCACGCCTCGCCTGGCGCTCACGGTCGCAGAGCATCTCGCCTTCGAACGCGGAGGCCATGTGCTCGTCCTCATGTGCGACATGACGAGTTATGCGGAGGCGGTTCGCGAGGTATCAGCGGCCCGCGGTGAAGTCCCGGGCCGGCAGGGCTACCCCGGCTACCTTTTCAGCGACCTCGCCTCGCTCTACGAGCGTTGTGGCCGGCTTCGGGTCAGCTCCGGGTCGCTGACGCAGATTCCCGTGCTCACCATGCCGGCCGGCGATATCACCCACCCCGTGCCGGATCTCACCGGGTACATCACCGAAGGTCAGGTCGTCCTCTCGCAGGAGATGCAGAGTCGCAACATCTATCCGCCGTGCGATGCGCTCTCCTCACTCTCGCGCCTGATGCGCCACGGCGTCGGGCCAGAGCAAACCCGGCAGGATCACATGGCTGTCGCCGGTCAGGTGTATGCCGCCCTCAGCCACGCCAGGCAGGTCCGGGAGCTGACCGATCTCGTCGGGGAGACGGGCCTGGCGGAGAACGACCGCGCCTATCTCCGCTTCGCGGATGCCCTGGACGCAGGGTTCATCAATCAGGGTCGCACCGATCATCGTGGCATCGACGACAGTCTTGAACGAGCATGGGCGGCGCTGACGTTGCTCCCCAGCGGCGACCTTTCGCGTCTGGATCCCGCCGACGTCGCCCGGCACATGGCGGCGAACACTCGCGACAAACCGGAGGCGGCAGCATGATCCGCGTCCCGCCGGGGCGCGCCGGTCAGGTGTGGATCCGGCGTCGCCTCGAGACTGCACGGAGGGGGATCGACATCCTCTCGCGCAAGCAGCGGCTCCTCGCCGTGGAGCGCGAGCGTCGCGAGCCTCAAGCTGCTGCGGCCCGCGCAGCCTGGATCGATGCATGCGCCCGGGCCGAACTCTGGTGCGTACGAGCATTGCGCATCGGCCATCACCATCAGATCGCGATGGTCGCGGCCCATCTCGGCGCGCCGGCGACGATCACCGTCGACTGGCACAACGTCATGGCGGTATCCATCCCGGAGAGCGCCCGCTGCCAGTTTGCTGATCTCGCGCTTGCCAGCGCCAGTGGGGGAAGCAGTGCCACGGATCGCGCGGTGGACGCTCTGGCCGATGCAGTGGAAAAGGCGGCCGCACATGCAACCGTCCAGCGCGCACTGGCCAACATCGACGCCGAGCTGTTGCAGACCCGTCGTCGTCTCCGGCTCCTCGAGCATCGCAGGCTCCCGCAGCTGGAGCGAGCGCTGAGGGCGAGCCGCGAACGGCTAGAACAGAGCGAGCGCGAGGACACGCTTCGCTTGCGCTGGGCACGCCGTGGCTGAGACCCGCGGCGTCCGCGAGGGCCCTGAACTGACTACCCTCGGAGCGTGGCGGCCCACCATCCGCGCGCTGTCCACCAACTATATAGGCGGACCTGAAAGGTGACGCACAAGGACGTTGCACCGACCACGATCCTCTTCGCCAGCGATGGAACTTCATCGAGTAGGGATGCGCGAGGGGCCGCCGCGTACGTCGCGCGGAGCTCAGGCGCGGCGCTGCATATTGTTCACGTCTGGACGCCGGCGTCCACGATCGGCGGTGCACAAGGCGTCGACCAGGCGATCGCCTCCGGGGTGGTCAGCCGTATGAAAGCGCTGGCTACCACCGCTCTCCGCGCTCACCTCGATCTCACCGGTGAGGTCGCTTGGGGTTTCGCTCGCAGCGAATGCGTCGGCGAGGAGTGACGGCGATGTGGGCGATGATCGTCAAGGAGTTCCGGCAGATGCGGCGTGATCGCCGCACGCTAGCGATGCTCATTGCGCTGCCCGTGCTGCTTTTGATCGTTTTCGGCTACGCCGCCAACTTCGACGTCACGAGTATCGACACCGTTGTCGTCGGGCCGCGGGCTGAGGCCGTCGCGGCTCACCTGCCTGCGCCCTTCACCATCCGCGAGACGTTGCCCGAAGCAACCCGCGTCGACGCCGTTGCGCGACTGCGTGACGGTCGCGAGGTGGTCGCCATCGTAGCCGACGGGAAGTTACCCCTCTTTCTGATGGACGGTTCGGAGCTGTTCGCCTCCCGGACTGCACTCACCGCCATCGCCAAACTCACGCCCCGTCTCCAGACTGCAGGGTTCTTGCCGGCAGGGACAACCGCTCAAGCCGCACAGGTGCTGTTCAACCCCGACCTGAAGACCTCAGTAATCCTGATCCCCGCTCTCGCAGGGCTCATCCTCTCATTCGTCGGCACCATGATTACGAGCGTCGGCGTCGTTCGCGAACGGCAGGAAGGCACTCTCGATCAGCTTGCGGTGATGCCATTGAAACCACGTGACGTCTTCGTCGGCAAGATCGCCCCCTATTTCATGGTGGCGTGCGTTGACCTTATGATCGTCGTCATTGTCGGGACCGTGCTCTTCGGTGTGCCCTTTGCAGGGTCGGTACCCGTCTTTGCGCTCGGAGCGTTGCTGTTCCTGGTCGCCACACTTGGCATCGGCGTACTCATCTCTGGTGTCTCACAGAATCAGGCGCAGGCGATGCAGCTGTCGCTACTGATCCAGCTGCCGCAGATTACGCTATCGGGTCTGGTCTTCCCGCTGGCGTCGATGCCGTGGGCCGTGCGGTGGATCTCGTACGTGCTGCCGCTGTCGTACTTCATTCAGATCGCGCGTGGGGTGATGGTCCGAGGGGCGTCCATTGCTGCCCTGGTTCAACCGTTTGTGTTTGTGACCGTCCTGGCGGTTGTGGTATCAGTGCTGGCACTCCTCCGATTCCGTCGAGATCTTGCTCCTCGCACGGCACGCTCAGAAGAGACCGCGGCCTCGGTGCGCGAACAATGAGTTACGGCTTATCAGGAGTCAGCCTCCGGCTGGATGGCACGCTTGCCCTCGACCATGTTTCGTTTCAGTGCGAGCTCGGCCGAACACTCGCGGTGGTCGGTGGCGACGGTGCAGGAAAGACGACTGCACTTCGCACCTTGGTTGGCATCGTGCCGGTGACAGACGGCACCGTACAGCGTCCTGAACGTCAAGGAATCGGGTTTGTTCCGGCGAGGGCTGGTGTCTATGACGACCTAACGGTTGATGAAAACATTGCCTTTGTTGCGGCGGTGTATAGCATGACGGATGCGCAGCGACAACAGCGCGCTCGGCACGTGCTCGAGAGAACGAACCTGGGCGATATGGGTGGACGCCTGGTAGGTGCGCTGTCCGGGGGAATGCGTCGCAAGCTCGCAGTCGGGCTGGCGCTCCTGCACGAACCCCAGCTTCTGGTGATCGATGAACCGACGACGGGAGTGGATCCCAGGAGTCGAGTTGAGATCTGGCGGCTGCTCGCTGCCGCGGCTGCTGGCGGAGCCGCCGTCGTGCTCTCGACGGCGTACCTCGATGAAGCTGAGAGATGTGGATCGGTGGTGGTCCTCGATTCAGGCCGCGTCCGCCGCGCCGGCACGCCGGATTCGGTGCGCGCATCGGTCGAGGGTGTCATCGTCGAATCCGTGCTGAGACCGGAGACGGTCCGGCGCTGGCAGCGCGGAGCGAGATGGCGCGCATGGTATCCCGATTCCGCGCCGAAGGGAACAACCCGAATTGCCCCCGACCTGGAAGACGCCGTTATCGTCGCCGCACTGCAGGACGAACGATGAGCAGCCTGGTTGAGATGACGGGAGTATCACGTCGATTTGGAGAGATACTCGCAGTCGATCGAGTCGATCTGACGATCGGTCGAGGCACGGTGATCGGGCTCATCGGCGCCAATGGCGCCGGCAAGACAACCGTCATGCGCATGTTGCTCGGCCTGTTACGCCCCTCTGGGGGGTCGGTCCTGTTGTTTGGCACGCCACCGTCACGAGCGACCCGGTCCCGGATCGGCTACGTCCCTCAGAACATTGGTCTGTACCGCGATCTGACGGTAGCCGAAAACATGGACTTCATCGTGATGGCCTTTGGATTGCGCCCGCCCACACTTGAGGACGACCTGGTCGAGGTGCGCGATACGTTGGTCAGCGATGTGTCCCTCGGCGTGCAACGACGCGTCGCGTTCAGCGCCGCGCTTGCGCACTCTCCCGAGTTGCTCGTGCTCGACGAGCCGACGTCAGGCATCTCCGCGCTGGCTCGGGCGCGCCTCTGGGAGCGAATCCGGGCTGCTGCGGAAGCCGGAGCAGGCGTGCTCGTAAGCACGCATTCCATGGATGAGGCAGACCAGTGCGATGACGTGGTGGTCATGTCGAAAGGTGCGGTCGTCGCCAGAGGGAGCGTCCGCGATATCATCGGCTCCTCGCGTTCTGTGGAAGTCGATGCCTCGGAGTGGGAGCGCGCATTCGCCACGCTCGAGGCGGCGGGGCTTGAGCCCGCTCTGGTGGGAACCCACCTGCGCTTACGCGAGGAGTCGCGTCAACGTGCCGAATCGGCACTTGCTGCAGAAGGCGTCACGGCAACCGTGACAGCGGTCGCAGCCACATTCGAGGAGATATTCGTCGCGCTCACGTCTTAGCAGGGTGATGAAGAACGACCCGGTCGGGCGCGGCTGAGGACCGAGACCTCGAAGATGGCGGAGCACGGAGGCTCCGCCATGAGGTTCTGTCGAGCGCTTCGGCCCCGACCTGAAGGGCCCCGCCCATCGTGCTGCTCGGGCCCTCTGCCTCTGATGTCGGGTCCACCGCCGCTTTCTCCTGTCGGGACGAACGCGTAAAGCCCGGAGCGATCACCTGAGCCCCGGAGCCCCGTACAGGATCGTGACGCCGCCATCCGATGGGGCGTGTGAGGGGCTCTGACACCATCTCCTGTCGGGCAGGCGCACCTGCCGCAAGATGGAGTGTGCAGCATCGCGTCGTCGTTGAGGCCAGCGCACGGCATCCCCTCACGGCCATGGCGCCGCTCTGGAACCGCTTGCACCCCGCGGCACCACGGCCGGACGGTCCCAGTGTCGATGATCTGGTCGCCGTGCTTGCCGAGATGGGCATCCGCTGTCAGACCGAGTTCTTCAAGCGTCACCGCGCTTCCCGGGGCACGCGTGCGGAGCTCGTCGCCTTCGTTCGCCGCCGCCTGTGTGTGACCGCGGACCACGACGCCGAGATCGACGCCTGGATGGGCGACCCGCCCTCCCTCGGCCTGGACAACATGGGAACGCTGTGGTGGGACGTATAGACCTGTGGTGGTGACGTACCGCTCAGAACATGGACGGGATCACCGCCTCGATCAGATGCGGGCCGGGCTCGGCGAAGGCGCGGGCGAGCGCGTCGCTGAACCCCTCCGCCGACTCGGGCCGTGACGCCGGCACTCCCATGCCCTGCGCCAGCCGGACGAAGTCGATCTCCGGCGGCGAGATGTCGAGCATGCGCTCCGACCTTTCCCCGGATGATGCGGCCCCGACTCGGGCAAGCTCCATGCGCAGAATCGCGTAGCGGCGGTTGCTGAAGATGACGGTGGTGACGTCCAGGCCCTCGCGAGCCATCGTCCACAGCGACTGCAGCGTGTACAGCGCCGAACCGTCCGCCTCGAGCGCGAGCACCGGCCGGTCGGGGCAGGCGATCGCCGCGCCGACCGCGAGCGGGAGGCCCTGGCCGATCGCTCCACCGGTGAGGGTGAGCCAGTCATGTCGCGGCGCGCCCGCGGTCGGGCCGGTGAGGAACACGCCAGCGGTGTTCGCCTCATCCGAGACAATGGCGCCCTCCGGAAGCAGTGCGCCGACGGCGAGTGCGATCGATTCCGCGCCCAGCGCACCGGTGGGCCGCGAGGGTCGGGAGGTCGCCGGTGCACCGACTTCATGGTCGCCCGCGTCGACAGCCTCAGCCAGAGCCTCGAGCGCTGCGATGGCGTCGTCACCGGCCGCGGCCAGCACGCAGACCTGACAGCCATCGGGCACGAGGTCGCTGGGGCGACCCGGGTAGGCGAAGAACGACACCGGGGCGCGTGCGTCGACAAGGACGAGCTGACGCAGCCCGTCCAGTTGACCGGCCGCCATCTCGGCGACATAGGCGATGCGCTCGACCGCGGGAATGCCGGCGCCGCGCTCGACCCGCGCGGGGAAGGTCTCGCCGAGCAGGGTGGAGCCAGTCTCGGCGGCGATCCTGGCTGCGGCGCGCAACCCGGGTACCCGCAACGCCGTGCCGCCCAGCAGCAGCGCCGCCGGCCGGCTCGAGCGCAGCACGCCCGCAATCTCCTCGATCGTGGCAGCGGGAACCGATGCGTGCCGCGCGCGCCGGGCCATTGCCGCGGGCCGACCACCCTCCGACCAAGACACGTCGGCGGGGAGGATCAGGGTCGCGACCTGGCCGGGTGGCCCGTAGGCGGCGGCCACCGCCTCCGCGGTGTCGGCGCCCGCATCCTCGGCCCGCGCGGTGCGGCGGATCCACCCCGAGACATTGCGCGCCACGCTGTCGATGTCGGACTCGAGCTGGGCGTCGAACCGCTTGTGGTAGGTCGCGTGGTCGCCGACGATCGCCACCACCGGTGCGTGGCTCCGCCGCGCGTTGTGCAGGTTGGCGAGCCCGTTGCCGAGCCCCGGGCCGAGGTGGAGGAGCACCGCCGCGGGGCCGCCGCGCATCCGGGCGTAGCCGTCGGCCGCGCCGGTGGCGACGCCCTCGAAGAGCGCCAGGACCCCGCGCATCTCGGGCACCGTGTCGAGCGCTGCGACGAAGTGCATCTCGGAGGTCCCGGGGTTGGCGAAGCAGACATCGACCCCGGAATCGACCAGGGTGCGCACGATCGCCTCGCCCCCGATCACGTTCGCCCCGATGCGACGGCGGCGGGGGCGGGGTCGACGAGCACGCCCGGGTTGAGGATCCCGTCGGGGTCGAACGCGGTCTTGATCCGCGCCATCAGCGCGAGCTTGGCCGGGTCCTCGAGAGCGAGGAAGTGGCTGCGCTTCTCGGTGCCGATGCCGTGCTCGCCGGAGATCGCGCCGCCCAGCGCCGCCCCGGCGGTGAAGACCTCACGCAGCACCTGCTCGCGCCGCTCCGGGTCTGGCTGGAACACCGAGAGGTGGACGTTGCCGTCGCCGGCGTGACCGCAGCCCACCACCATCGACCCGGTCGCCTCGGCGATTGTCGCCACCTGTGACAGGAACTCGGGGATCTGCGCGCGTGGGACCACGGTGTCGATGATCTCGTTGGCGCCCGCAGCCTTGGCTGCGAAGAAGGCGCGCTCGCGAGCCTCGATGAGCGCCGTCGCCGCCCGTGGAGGCAGCACGTAGACGTCGAGCGCGCCCAGCTCGGTGATCAGGTCACCGAGCTTCTCGATGTCGTCGTCTAGCCGCGACTGGTCCGGTGACTCGAGGACGACCACCAGGTAGGCGAGCGCCGCGTCACGCACCGCGGGCGCGATGCCGAGCTCGAGTCCGCTGGCCGCGGTAATTCCCGCCATCGATATCATGTCGATGTACTCGAGGATGAGTGGCGCGATCCCGCTGGCGACGATCCTGGACACCGCGGCGGCGACGGCGACGATGTCGCGAAACGGGGCGAGCACGGTTGCGGCATGGGGCAGCCGCGGATAGAGGCGGAGGGTCGCCTCGGTGACGATCGCCAGGGTCCCCTCCGACCCGATCACCAGCTGGGTGAGGTTGTACCCGGTGGTCGCCTTGATGAACTTGCCACCCGTCCGGATCACCTCGCCGGTGCCGAGCACCGCCTCAACCCCGAGCACCTGGTGACGCGTGACACCGTACTTGACTGCGCGCATCCCGCCCGCGTTGGTGGCGACGTTGCCGCCGAGGCTGGCGCTGCTCTCGCCCGGGAACACCGGATAGACCAGCCCGTGCGGGATGGTGGCTTCGTCGAGTTGATCGAGGCTCACCCCCGGCTGCACCACCGCGACCTGATTGTCGGTGTCGATCTCGAGAATCGAGGCCATCTCGCGAAACGCGATGAGGATGCCGCCGCGCCGCGGGACGCATGCGCCCGAGAGCCCCGTCCCGGATCCGCGTGCGGTGACCGGGACCCCGGCCAGGCGCGCCTGCCTGATCACCGCTGCCACCTCATCAGTGGAGCGGGGGAGGACGACGACGTCAGGGGTGTGCCAGGCAGCCGTGAGCGACTCGTCGTGGCAGTCGTCCTCGGCGATGGCAGCGCCGGTCACCACCCGGTCGGGACCCAGCAGCGCAACGAGTTGCTCGACGAGGCTGTGCTGCATCAGGCCGCGGATTGTAGGAGCCGCGAGGCCCTCCGCGAAGGCTAGATGAGGCTTCCAACGCCGAATCAGCGGCCGGTGACCAACCCCATCGAGTCGATGATCAGCAGCTGTCGCACCACGGCGCGCAACGTTAAGCCGTACCGCGATGGCGAGATGGCGCTGCGCTGAGTGTGGTCCGCTCGGCATACCCGGACGGCGCCCGACCACCCTGGTCGGCAAGGTGCCTCAAGCAGATTTTGCCAAGTTGCAGCGGGATGACTTTGCTCAGTTGTGCGTTGCCTTGGAAGATGAAGTGCCGGTGCTGTAAGGAGTGACGGTGGCACCAGAACCGTTGAACGACTCTAAATGGCACCGGATCGACTTCCATTTTCATTCGTGGCTAGCCGGTTCCTCGAGGTCGCCGGCCGCGTGGCGTGCCAGCACGTAGAGCAGGTCCGAAGCGCGGTTGAGGTAGGCGAGCACGTGCGGGTTGCTGTCTCGCCCTGACTGGCGGTAGGCGACGAGTCGACGCTCGGCGCGCCGTAGCACGGTGCGGGCGAGGTCCAGGCCCGCGGAGGCCATGGTGGTGCCCGGAACGACGAACACCGGGCGCAGCGGATGATCGGCCACGAGCTGATCGATCGCGTCCTCGATCCGAGCCACCATGCCGACGGTCACGGCGGAGATGCCCTCGACCAGCCGGTCACGGGCGTGGGGATTGGCGGCCAGGTCGGCGGCTGCGACGAACAGCCCCCGCTGCACGTCCAGGATGATCGCCTGCTGGGCCGGGTCCGTGCTGGTTGCCCGGGCCAGGCCGAGGGCGGCGGCCGCCTCATCGAGCGCACCGAGCGTGTCGACCACTGGGTCGGCTTTGGAGACTCGGCCGCCGAAGAGCAGCCCGGTGCTGCCGTCGTCGCCGAGCTTGGTGTAGATGCCGCTCATCGCTTGGTGCTCCCCTCGGCGACCACCGGACCGGGGGGGTGCCCCAGCCACGGCTGCGGGTCGACACGGCGATGAGGGCAGCAGGCCCATGGTGGCGTGAAGGCCCCCCTTGGGCGCCCTGATGCTGCGACTGGCGCGAGCCTGTCCGCGTCGAAGGTCGGCGAGCGTGACCGACCCCGCGTCTCGGGGGGCGTAAGACAGTAAGTGACCAAAGTGCCCACGGCGATCCACGCTGATCACAGGGCGTTGCACGCCGATCGCAACACCGAATGGACCGGCCACGCGTTACGCGTTGCCTTCCGTTGTCGTCGATTGAACGTCCACGGCGAGTGGGCGTGGCGCGTTCGCCCCGCGGCCATGGATCACCGATGAACGCCTTGTCGGGCTGCGACCAGCACTCCAGTCGGATGGCGGACCCTGGGTGCGTGAATTGGCGGGCAAGATCGCGTGGCCAGGTTCTCTGGACTCGCTTGCGCAGTTTGTTGGCTCCGAAGACGAGAACTCGACGATCAGCTTCCCGCGATGAGAGCCCGTTGCGTCCGGCTCGAACGTGGCGGAGGAAGTGTGCCAGAGGCTCCTCGGTATCGGCGCTGAAGTCCTGTTGTTCGACCTCGTATGCTCGGGTCTCGCGGGTCGGATCGTCGTGGATCGTCTGAGCGCCCATCAAGCCATTTCGTCAGCGGTGGTCGGGACGTGCCGCGGCCTGTCCATCGCCTCCTCCGGGTAGATGAGGATGGGGGCATGGGTGCCGCGCACAAGGGATTCGGCGACGCTCGTGTCCTCGCTGTCGCGACGTTCCATTGAACTCCGATGTCCAATGACAACGAGCGTCCGGTCACCTCGCTTGATCTCGTCCTCGAGCGCACGCTCCGGCTTGACGAGACGGATTGTCGTTCGCGGAGATGCGGCGCCCGCCGATGTCACGGCCTGTGCGCGCTCAGCCAGGTGCGATCGCGTGCGATTCACGATGGCGGCCGCCTTGCGGCCCCGAGGATCTTGCCTGTCCTTGGTCATCACCAATTCGGGGACGGCTTCCACAAGTGTGACCTGTGCCTCGTACGCGGAGCCGATCGACGCCGCAAGGTCGCTGGCCTGGGCGGCGGCCTCACTGTTGTCCAGTCCCACAACGATCTTCTCCGGGGGCCAAACTGTTTCCGTGCGCACTACGAGCAATGGCCACCGGGCTCGCTCCAGAATCTCGTTGGCCGTGCTACCCAAGAGGAGGCGGCCGAACCTGCCACGGGAATGCGTGCCCATCACCACCAATCCCGCGTCGACTCGATCGGCCACACTCGCAATGCCGTTCACGGTGACGTCCGTCTCAAAATGGGTTCCTTCAGCTTTCGCATCCCTGCCTGCATCCTGTAGGAATCGCCGTGCCCGGCCTTCGCCAAACGTCTCGACGGCGCCCTGCCAGACGTGGACGAGGTGAAGCGGTCTCCCCAGAGCCTCGGCAAGGCTCGTAGCCACTTGAAGCGCTGCGTCGGAAGGTGTCGACGCATCAACCGCACAGAGGATCGGTCCAGGCGCTTGTTTCTCTTGGGTGTGGGTCTTGGTCATGACAACCTCACACACTGGCTCGCGTGTTCCACCAGGGTTCATCGTGCCCGTCAACACCCCCTGGTGCCAGTGCCATCGGTCGCCCCCTGGCGGGGACCAAGGACCCTGTACACCACTCTCAACCAGCCACCGCCTGGCATCCGCTGAGTTGCGTCCCGTAGTGATGCTCCTATGGTCTGTCAAGCAGCGGCGGCGAGTTCACTGCCGCCTTCTGGTGTATCAGCTTCGTCAAGTCATGGATTTGCTGTGTGAGCTGCGTGTTACGGTCGAGAGACTTGGACAGCTTCAACTCGACGTCAGAGATCTGTTGATCCTGCGCACCGAGCCGATCCAACGTGGCTTCGAGGTGCCGCTCGGAGCGGTTGGACGAAGCCCCCACCAAAAACCGATATACAGTTCGGCGACCGTGTCGTTACGAGGTTCAACGGAAAGTTGAACCCGGTGGACGTAAGCCACCCGGGCAGGAAGCTACCACTGGCGTCAACGACATGCAGGCCAAAGAGCAACGTCCAGCCCACGACAAAGGGCGATCCAAATGCCGATATTGAGCGGCGTCCCCATACCGTAGCTGACTTTGTCAGCAATGCGCTGGAACAGAGACAGTCGCCCTACGGCTGTGGTAGGGCCACGTGGTTTGCGGACCGTTGTGTCAGGCAATGCATCGCTCCTTGATTCTCTGGTGATTCGCGCAGCTATCTATATGGTCCCGCACTTTTGACCATCAGACCGCGGGTCTGTAGGGCAGTTGAGTAGTGCTCGTCCTATTCGCGGGATACATCTTTTCTCGACCCACTGGTTGGCTTTGACAACAATTTGCCCGCGAAGCTGTTTTCCTTTGACATGAGTTCGCCCCGCACCAGCGCGGCGCGCTCATCGGGTGACCCTCGCAGTTGACCGCGTCGGTCGAGATCAGCAATTGCCTGGCTGAGTTCCCAACGCAAGACCGCGCGGTCTTCGAGGCTGGTTGCCAAATGGATGCGCGTAGCTTTCCGTGCGTCGCGGTGCGCCGGCGAGTGCCGCGGCGCCGGGTGTACGGCATCCTGTTCCGGGAGGCGCTGACGGTGGCCTGGGAGGCGTCCGGCTACGTCTGCTCGGAGCGGCTTCAGCCCTTTCTGGGGGAGCTCGTCCCGCTGCTCGAGCAGCACGGTGACCTGACCATTGATGCCGACACCCGCGCCCTGCTGCTGGCCGCCAGCGTCAGCACCGTGGAGCGGACCGTGGCCACCGTGCGGCGCAGCACGACTACGCGGCGGATGTCGCAGACCGAGCCGGGCACCTTGCTGCGCCGCCAGATCCCCGCGCTCGTGGGGCACTGGACGTGCCGTCATGGCTTCGCCAGCGAAGATCCACGGGTGCGATGACCCCGTAGTTCCCGCTACCCGGCGGTGGCCTCAGCCGGCAACCGGGATCGGAGACGGCGCCGACGGCAGATGGGCCT
>CABECE010000047.1_pt1 | contig 14755 bp, 19 predicted proteins | sample 3132761 | NCBI WGS metagenome assembly CABECE01 (sample SAMEA5534347, study PRJEB31848) | metagenome | biome: tundra; feature: field; material: soil | place: USA | collected 2013-05 | depth 0.45 m | reverse complement strand
CCCTGCCACCTGCCACCCTTCCCCATGTCTCGCTCACCAGGGGCGCTGATCCGGCGAAGGCCCAGCGTCGGGAAGCAGCCGTCTAGGCTCGGCGGCTGTGCCGTCGGTTTCGACCAGCGGAGCATGGGCGTTCGTGGCCTCAGGGAGTGGGTGCTGTTCTGGTTCGGGCGCGCCGGCGCGAAGCGAGCATCCGCGCCGCCATGGGCCATGCCAAGGTGCCGGTTGCTACTGCGTCCCACGATTCGGCGCGGCCGCCAAGCGAGGACGTCTGGCGACCGCTGGGTAGCAGCAACCGACTGCACTTGATCGATCTCCGGGAACGGCTGGCCAGCCGATGAGGCGGTGGCCGCGGTCGCCCGCAGCATCGACGATTCCCCGTCCCACGAAGCGCGTGCCACCAATCACCAGTATGTTCATGCGTCGTCGCCGGTCACGGAATGTCGCGGGAAACCGTGAGGATCCAGCCCAGGGTTGCGACCAGCCCCACGCGCAGCGTGGTGGTCTTGCCGGCGCCGTTGGGGCTCAGGAATCCGGTCACCTTGCCGGGCTCCACGGTGAAGCTCAGATCGGCGACGGCGCGCACCTCGCCGAAGGTCTTGGTGACACCGGACACCACGATCCGGCCGCTCTCGTCCGCTAGCACTGGCCCGCACTGTAGGTCATGATCACGCGCGGCTCGACCGGACGACGGGTCATGGAGGCTCTCTGGACCGCGGTGCTTCTCCACATCGACCTGGCGGTCCGCTTGGGCCTGATCGACCTGGTAGCGCTCAATGGGTTACGGGTGCGGCTCCCAAGAGAAGTAGCGGAAGGCGACGACGGCCCCAACTACTGCCCAGATCGCCAACACCAGTAGAGCTCCGCCGTTGAACCCGTTGCTCCCCACAGGTGGCACGATGGCCGTCTTGAGAGCCTCGTTGAAGGGCTTGATGGGGAGGATGCTGGTAAGAATGTCGAGCCACCCTGGTTGGTTGGAAAAAGGGATGAAGACGTTCGAAACAAAGTACAAGGGAAAGACCGTGAAGTTGATGACCGCGGGAGCGGCATCGGCGTTGGGAACGATCGCGGTGACGGCGAGCCCGAGGGCGGCGAAAGCAGCGCTGCCCACCACCAGGGTCACGATCAGGGCTGGCAGCGTGGAACCGGGAACGGTGACGTGGTAGGCGATCGCACCAAAGCTGAAGCACACAACCACGAGAAGGAGCGCCACGAGGACCGAGTGGATGATTCGTCCGCTGAGAAACGTCCAACGCGGTACGGGTGTCCCGCGGATCCTTTTCAGAAAGCCCGTCTCGCGAGAGGATGTCATGGCCATGCCCAGGTTCGCGTAGCAGGCGCTCACCACTGAGAACGTGACGATACCAGCCACCGTGAAGGTCGCGGAGTTCACTGTCTGTCCATTGATACTGAGAGGCAGGTTGCCAAACAGCACGGAGAAGAGAACCAAGAAGAACACCGGTAGGAAGAAAGTGAAGAAGGCAGCGGCTGGATTGCGCCAGAACGTGCGATTGGCATACTGGGCAAAGCGAGCGACGAGCGCGAGATCGCTGCGGGTCACGTGATCGTGTCCTCCCCGTCGGCGCCGCGGGTCAGCTCGAGGTAGACGTCCTCGAGCGACGCCCGCCTCACCTCGAGATTCCCGAGGCGCAGGCGAGCAGCGACGGCCCATGAGGTGAGCGCGTGCAGCGCTGTGGTGGGTTCATCAACACGCGCTTCGAATGAGCCATCCGGCCGACGCGCACCCAGCGGTGGAGGTGGCGAATCCGCGGCCAGCTGGAAGGTGATGGTTGTCAGCGCATGCTCACGGCTGCGCAGTTCTGCCGGGATGCCCTCGGCCGCGATGCGCCCGCCCGAGAGGATCGCAACCCTATTGGCAAGGCGTTCAGCCTCTTCCATGTAGTGGGTGGTGAGCAGAATCGTGGTGCCGCGTGCAGCCAGCCCTTGTATGGTCTTCCAGGCCTCAACACGCGCCGAAGGATCGAAACCTGTGGTGGGTTCATCGAGGAACAGGAGGGCCGGATCGCCTGCCAGTCCGACTGCCATGTCGAGCCGCCGGCGCTGGCCACCCGACAGCTTTCCGACCCGCGTGTTGCGCTGCTCGGAGAGGCCGACAAGGGCAAGGGCCTCACCCACAGGGAGTGGGGATGGATACCCTTGGCCAAGCAACTCCACCGTCTCAGCAGCTGTGAGGAAGCGATCGACGGTCGTGTCCTGGAGTACGACACCGATCCGCTCGCGATATCCGCGCTCATCCTTTCCCGGATCAAAGCCGAAGACCTCCACGGAGCCACCGTCCCTGGCTCGGAAGCCCTCGAGGATTTCAACGGTGGTCGTCTTACCGGCTCCGTTGGGCCCCAGCAGGGCAAAGACCTCGCCTTCGGCGACCTCGAAACTGATGCCCTGCACGGCGTGCGCGCTGCCATAGGACTTGTAGAGTTCGCGGACCCGGATAGCAGTCACGGTGGCTACACTCCCACAGCCGCAGACCACTCAATCGCCACCGGTGCCACAATTCCAGGCGATTCCACTTCTGCTTGGTCAGGTCGGAAGGGTGGGGGCGGCATGTGAGGGAGCATAGATAAGAGATCCGCTCCAAGCGGTCCGCGGTATCGGCTTCCTCACCGCGGTGGCCATCGTGGCCGAGGCGGGTGATCTCCGCCGCTTCCGCAGCGCTTCCGCCTTCATGGCCTACGTTGGTCTGGTCCCCAGCGAGCACTCCAGCGGCGGCTCATGTCGTCGTGGGCATATCACCAAGACCGGCAACCGGTTGCTCCGTCACGTCCTCGGTGAGTCCGCGCACCACGTGCGGCTCCAGCCCGCGGTCAGCGAGGCCCTGCGACAACGCCAGAACGGCGTTCCGACGGAGGTACTCGAGATCAGCTGGCGCTGCCAGCAGCGTCTTCACCACAAGTACCGCCACCTCGGCGGCCGGATCGGTCGACAGCGGGCGATCAGTGCCGTGGCACGTGAGCTCGCCGGCTTGGTCTGGGCCATCGGACAAGCAGTACCGTCGGTGGAGGTGGCGGCAGCGTGATCACCGGGGCCAGGGCGGGGAGCGCCGTCGAGGTTGACATCGAAGGCCGAGAATCCTCGATATCACCTTGCGGTGACCAACCCGCGCCAATAGTCTGAGGCAGCTCGGCGACGAATCACTGTCATGCGGCACCGGCTCTGCTGACCCGCGAATATCAGAGTGATGACCGTCGCTGCACTCTGACCTCGCCGGCGCTTCCCGCCCTCGCCCCACTTGACAAAAACTTCCATATCAGGTGATTGAGTCGGATGACGCGGTTGAGTCGTCCGGGGGTGGGAGGAGCCAGTTTTTGACAGCTCGTTCAGCCGGACTCCGGCGCGACAACGCCCTGGGCGAGGCCGTAGAGCAGGATGAGAGCGGGGATGAAGAGCACAGCGCCGACGCCGAGGCCGATCGCCAGGGCCCACAAGACGGGATCCGGTGCCGCGCTGTTGTCGATGGTCAGCGCGGACGGAAGGAGCGCCGGGTATTGCGCCACACCCCACGACCAGATCGCCGCGACCGTCGCCAGCCCCGCGGTGCCGCGAACGAGAACGTAGCGCTGCAGTCGGAGCAACAGCAGCGATGCCAGGCCGAGCGCGGCGCTGGCAACCAGCAGTGGCAGAGCCCGGCCGGTCAGTCCCGTGGAGAGCACCGGTGCGTCGCCGCGGATGACGAGCAGACCACCGGCGAGACCGACGACACCGAGCGCGGCACCGGTGACCATGGCGCGGCGCCGGAAGTACGCCACCAGACTTTCCTCACCGGCGCGACGCGCATCGGCGGTGAGGTACACCGCCGCGAGGTACGCGCAGGTGCCGACGGCCATGAACCCGCCGAAGAGTGCGGTCGGATTGAGCCAGGCGCCGATCACGTCGCCAGCGGCAATGCCCGCGGGAACACGCCCCGATGCGATGGCGCCGGCAACGGTCCCGAAAGCGAACGGCGTGAGGAGCGATGATGTGGCGAAGAGCGCGCCGAACAGCCGGCGCAGCCGCATCGGCTGCGCCTCCTTGCGGAAGGCAAAGCTCGCGCCGCGCAGGATGATGCCGAGGCCGGCGACGCTGAATGGAATGTACAGCGTCGACAGCAGCGACGAGAAGACAACAGGGAACGCCGTCCACAGAGTCACCAGCACGAAGATCAGCCAGACGTGGTTCGCCTCCCAGACCGGCCCGATCGAGTGCTCGATGCGGTCGCGCACCGGCGCGCCGCGCTCAGGACCACCGGCCAGCAGGTCCCAGATGCCGCCACCGAAATCGGCACCGGCGAACAGCGCGTACGCGGTGACGCCGATCCAAAGCTCGATGACCACGATGCGGGCAAGCACCATCAGTGCCGCGCTCCGGCAAAACTCTCGCTCTCGTCGCGGCGCCCGAGACGCCGCAGCATGACCACGGCGGCGACGGTGAGGCCCGTGTAGACGAAGACGAGCACGAACAATCCGATGGGCAGCCCCGGCGCGGGATTGACGGCATTGGCAGTGCGCATGATCCCGTACACAATCCACGGTTGACGGCCGACCTCGGTGACGATCCAGCCGCACTCCATGGCCACCGCGGCGAGTGGGCCGCTGATCACGGCGAGCCGCCAGAACCAGCGAGACTTCGGCAGTCGCCTGCGTCGCCACGCCACCAGCCCGAGCCACGCCGAGGCGAAGAGCAGCAGGAAGCCGCTGCCGACCATGATGTCGAAGGCGGGATGCACGACGTTGACCGCCGGGCGCTGATCGGGCGGATACGCCTCGAGCCCGACCACCTGCGAGTTGGGATCACCGCTGATCAGGATGGACAGCGCCCTAGGAATCTCGATGTCGTAGTGCAGTGAGTCGCTGTAGTAGATGCCGCCGAGGTGCTCTGCAACTCCGTTGCTAGTCGTGTACAGCCCCTCCATCGCGGCAAGCTTCGCCGGCTGATGGACGGCGACGAACCGTGCGGCGAGGTCACCGACAACGATCTGAGGCGGTGTCGCCAGCGCAGCGACGATGAACGGCACCAGGAAGCCAATACGGTGATAGCGGTCGCGCCGGCCGCGCAGCCAGCCGACCGCGTAAACCGACGCCACCAGGAACCCGGCGACCATGAACGCGGCGAGAATCATGTGCGTCGTCTCAATCGGCGTCGCGGCGTTGAACATCGCGGCGATCGGGTCGGGGTGGACCAGCTTTCCGCTCACCAGATCGAAACCGGCGGGCTCGTTCATCCAGCTGTTCGCGGTGACCACGAAGAACGCCGAGGCGACACCGGAGATGATCACCGGCAGGCCGCTCGCCAGGTGAGCGCGCGGCCCGAGGCGGTCCCATCCGTACAAGTACACGCCGATGAAAATCGCCTCGAGGAAGAACGCGATGCCCTCGAGCGCGAAGGGGAATCCGAAGACGGGTCCGAACGTCGCCATCAGACCGGGCCAGAGCAGACCCATCTCGAAACTGAGGATGGTTCCGCTGACCGCCCCAATGGCAAAGAGCAGTGCCGCGGCCTGGGCCCAGCGCTTGGCCAGCCGCATCAGCTCATCGCTGCCGGTGCGCCGCGCCATCACCTCGACGATCACGATCATCAGCGGGAATCCGACCCCAAGACATGCGATGACGATGTGCCAGCCGAGTGACAGTGCCATCTGCGCGCGTGCAGCGGCGAGATTGCCTGCGGCGTCGGAGAGCAGCCCCATCAGCGGGATTGTGGCCCTCTGTGCCGGCAGATCGCCCCCGGGTCTGTCCGGGTCACCCGCCGCCCCGCCTTCCTGCCGCCGTCGGCTATGAAGCGGTCATGTGGATGTTGACCCTCGGAGCGGTAATCAAGCGGACGCAGGCGATCCGGGTCTCCTCTTACGAAGCCCGCCGTGCTCTTGTCAGCGGTGCGGCCGTTCCCCAAGGCTGGAGGTCGCGAGTTCGGGTCCAGTCCTTAATCCCACCGACGGCACCAAGGTCGTCAACTACGCGCAGTGGCGGAAGCGCGACGACTTCGTCAACCCGCGGGCCGGCCACCAAATGCGACAGGTCACGGCTCTGGCAAAGTTTCCGCTTGAGTGCCTCGATCGCTGCCGCCTCGACCATTCATCGGCAGCCTATCCCAGATCAAGCCGTCGTGCCAAAATAGTTTAAGCGAGTGCCCTAATTGATCGTCGCGAACTGTCTCATCGGCGTTGACAGGTACCGGATGTCCGGGTACGCCGTCAGGCGAGCGACCTGCTCGGGTGTCAGGCCATGAGTTTGGACCCACCCCCGGGGGCGCAGCGGCGCGACATCCTTTCGGACGCGTAGCATCGACGCGATGCGCATTGGAGTTGTCTTCCCCCAAACGGAGATCGGCGCGGACGTCGGCGCGGTGCGGGCGTATGCGGAGCGCGTGGAGGAACTCGGCTTCACCCACGTGCTCGTCTATGACCACGTCGTGGGCGCCGACCCGGCCGTTCACGCACCGTGGACGGGCCCCTACGACGTGCACACGGCCTTCCACGAGCCCATGGTCCTCTTCGGCTACCTAGCCGCGGTCACATCGCTCGAGCTCGTCACTGGGATCATCATCCTCCCGCAACGCCAGACGGTCCTCGCAGCCAAGCAGGCTGCGGAAGTGGACCTGCTCACTGGGGGCAGGTTCCGGTTCGGCGTCGGGCTCGGTTGGAACGCGGTCGAGTACGAGGCGCTTGGCAAGGACTTCTCGAACCGAGGCCGTCGCATGGAGGAGCAGATCTCGCTGCTGCGCCGGTTGTGGACCGAGCAGACGGTCACCTTCGAAGGCACGTACGACCGGGTCATCGGCGCCGGTCTGGCGCCGCTGCCGGTGCAGCGCCCCATCCCGGTGTGGATCGGGGCGCAGTCGAAGCCGGCGTACGAGCGCGTCGGTCGGCTTGCTGACGGCTGGTTTCCGCAGGTTCCTCCCGGGCCACGGCTCGAGGAGGCACGCGCCATAGTGGAAGCCGCTGCGGCGGAGGCTGGCCGCGATCCTTCCACGCTCGGCATTGAGGGCCGCGTGAGCTGGGGTGGCGACGGCAAGCTGGTGGAGCAAGCGGGACGGTGGCGCGACGCGGGCGCGACCCACCTGTCAGTCAACACCATGGGCGCAGGCCTCGGCGGCGTCGGCGGCCACCTCGCCGCGCTTGCTGTGGCCGCAGAGGTCCTGCAGCTCGCGGGCTGAAGACTGGCCGTCGCGGACCTCGTGGCCAGCGGGGCAGGGCCCCGCTGCCAATGGAGGCGCCACACCAGCTGGCGTCCAGCAGCAGCACGGCGAGAAGCTGGCCTACGCCGCGTCTGGCGCGCCATGGGGCGCGGAGACCCTGACCGGCACCCAGTGGAGGAGGGCGATGGTGCCCCAGAGGACGAAGAAGCCGATCAGCTGCACCGCATCGATGGTTGCCCCGAGCACGAGATAGTTGATGACCAGCGCACTGGCTGGGAACGCCAACTCGGCGAACGTCGCGATCGAGGCCGGGGTGCGGCGTAGGCCACGGTAGTACAGCATCATCCCGACCAGGCCTGAGATCACGGCGAGCAGCACCAGGCGTACCCAATCGGCCGCCGTCACCGCCGAGGGCACCAGCGCGCCCTGGGTTGCCGCGATCACCGCCAGGAGGGGAAGCGCGCAGGTGAATCGCAGACCCGTCAACACGTCCGGCTCCATGTGCGTCAGCGCGCTGCGGCCGAGCACGGTTGCGCTTCCCCACAGGGCTGCGGCAACCAGCGCGAGCAGGGCGGCCCTTCCCTGCGCCCCGGCGAACGCGTGCGCCGGGGCGAGGGCGCCGAACGAGAGCAGGTACGTCCCTGCAAGTGCTGCCGCGGCGACGGGGACCAGCCGCGCACGGGGCCGTTCACCGAGGGCCAGTGCAGCGGCGGCGAGAGCCCACAGGGGCTGGGTCTTCTGCAGCAGGATCACGACATCCGGGTTGCCGTATTGGAAGGCGAACGTGAAGGCAAGGGTGGCCAGCGCCGAGCCGCCCCAGGCCACTCCGAGCACTGCGAGCCAGCCCCGCCGCGGGATTCGGGCGATGGCGGCGGCACCTCGCACCAGGCGGGGCGCCACCAAGACGGTGAGGATGATGTGCTCGTAGAGCACGATCGTCCACGGCGACCAGTGCGACACGAGCGGCGCTCGCAGCGCACCATCGCTTCCCCACATCGCCGCGCCGGCCGCCACCAGTGCCACACCCGTGAGTGGCGCGACGCCGGGTAGCATGCGCGCACGCGTCGCCTGGACAGTCATCACCGGCAGAGCCCCGGCGTCTGCTCAACTCGGGTCACAGAAGTGCGGTGAACATGCAGCCGATCGTTGTCCTTGCCGGGGGTGTTGGGGCGGCTCGCTTCCTGCAGGGCGTGACCGCCGCGATGACGCTGCGAGACCTGACCATCGTCGGCAACGTCGGCGACGATACCGAAGTTGCGGGGCTGCACGTGTCCCCTGACCTTGACACTGTCCTGTACACGCTCACGGGAGAGATCGACGAGGAGCGGGGCTGGGGCGTCCGCGGCGATTCCGCACGCGCTCTCGAGCGTGCCCGCTCACTCGGGCACGACGCGTGGTTCTGGCTCGGCGACCTCGACATCGGCCTGCACCTGGCGCGCACCGAGTGGCTCCGCTCAGGGCTTCGGTTGAGTGCGGTGACCGAGCGGCTCGGCCGAGCGCTGGGCTTGGCGGACCGTCTCCTGCCGGTCACCGACGAGCGGCTGCGCACCATCATCGAGACGCCCGACGGAGATCTCGACTTTCAGACGTACTACGTGCGCCACGGTCACCGCGACGGCGTCGTCGGGATCCGCTTTCACGGGGCTGACGTGGCGGTACCGGCGCCGGGCGTGGTCGACGCCCTCAGCCAGGCGGCGGCGATAATCATCGCGCCGTCCAACCCGTTGATCTCGATCGGTCCCATCCTCGCGGTCCCCGGCATCAGAGACGCGCTTTCCGCCCGACGCGTCCCCTGCGTGGCGGTGAGCCCGATTGTCGGTGGGCAGGCGTTGCGCGGCCCCGCAGCGCACATGATGCGAACACTTGGCCATGACCCATCCCCGGTCGGAGTGGCCGACATCTACGCCGGCCTCATCGACGCGATGGTCATCGACGACCTCGACGCTGCTTCCGCGGTGGAGCTCGATCGCCGTGGCCTGTCGGTGAGGCCGACCGACACGATTATGCGAGACGCACGAGCGCGGCAGCACCTGGCCACCGTCGCCCTCGAGGTCGCGGGGATCAAGATCGGCGCATGACCATCGAGATCGTCCCCCTGGGGCTTGCCGACGAAATCGTCGAGTCCGATGACCTCGCGGCCCTGGTGCTCGGCGCGTCACCGCCGCTCCGCGACGGCGACATTGTCGTGGTGACGCACAAGGCGGTGAGCAAGAACGAGGGCCGGGTCGTCGATCTCGGCGGTGTGCAACCGTCTGCCCGCGCTGTTGACGTCGCCGCGAGCCACTCTGATCCACGCCTGGTGGAGGTGATCCTCCGAGAGAGCCGTCGCATCCTGAGACAGCGGGGGCCGCTGCTGGTCGTCGAGACCCATCACGGTCTCGTCTGCGCCAACGCCGGAGTGGATCGTTCCAACGCACCTCGACCTGACGCCGTCATCCTCCTGCCGACCGACCCCGACGAGTCGGCCAGCCGCCTGCGCACTGCGCTGGAGGCGCGGACGCACACACGACTCGGCGTGATCGTCGCCGACACCATGGGCCGCGCATGGCGTGAGGGCATCGTCGGCACAGCGATCGGCGCGAGCGGATTGGAGACGCTGCGTCAGCTGGCCGGTACCGTCGACCCCAACGGGTACGAACTGAACAGCACGGTGGTCGCCATCGCCGACGAGCTTGCCGCGGCCGCCGACCTCGCTTTCGGCAAGCTCGACCGCGTGCCGTTCGTCCTCATCCGTGGATATCCGGCAGCTGGAGACGGGTCCGCGCGCCAGGTGATCCGTCGCCCGGAGCGCGACCTGTTCCGGTGAGGGCGCGCGCAAGCAGGCCGGCATCCCGCGCGTCGTCGAGCGTGTCAACGTCAAGCGCGAGACCGGGAATGTCAACAACTCGGCATGGCAGCTTCGCGGCACGCGCCAGTGCCGCGTGCACCTCACTGCTGCGCGATACGCCGAAGGCTGGGCGAAGGGCACCGGACGGCGTGACCAACAGCGCGTTGGTGCCGGCGTCCCGCGCTCGGGCGATGCACACGCCGCGGGCGGGCGCCGCAGCGACGAACTCATGCAGCTCGGCTGCGGTCACCAGCGGAACGTCGCCCGCGAGGTACAAGACGCACGGCGGCGGAGGAACCAGCGACGACAGGGCATGCACCAGACCATCGTTCCAGGGCAGGTCGCCGTCGGGCAGGATGGCGACGCGGAGCTCGACCGCGAGCGCGCCCGCCGTGGGTTCGGAGGTGGCCAGCGCGACTGGCCCCAAGTTGGCATCGTGCGCGGCGGCGACCACGGCCCTCAACATGCCGAGCATCAGCCGTCGACGCCCGGTGGGGGACAGGTGGGGCATGAGACGCTGCTTGGCATTGTCCAGCCGCTTGAGCCCGATGATTATTTGGATGGCCACCCCGAAGATGGTAGGAGCCGCTCGGTTCGGCTAGTGTTCGGCCCGTGGGGCAACAGGCAGCGGGCGAGCAGGCTGAAGGATCCACCCCCCCGCTTGCGGCCGTCGCGCTGATCGGCGGCACCGGAAAGCTCGGGTCGGCGCTGGCTGCCCGCTTCGTGCGGGCCGGCCACGAGGTTGTCATCGGATCCCGCGATGCCGCGCGGGCACAGCAGGCCGCCTCCGCCCTAGCGCAGACGATCAGTGGCGTCGACGGGTCACGCGTGCGCGGCGCGGACAATGCCGCCGCAGCCGCGGCGGCGGACGTGGTGGTGATGACGGTGCCGTTCGACGCCCAGGAGGCGACGCTGCGCGGCCTGGCCGGCGCCGTGGACGACCGCGTCGTGGTCAGCACAGCTGTCCCCGTGCGCTTCGTCGAGGGTTCGGGCCCCATCCACATCGAGGTCGAGCAGGGTTCGGCCAGCGAGCAAGTCGCCGCGCTGCTTCCCCGGGCGCGCGTGGTCGGCGCGCTGCACACGGTCAGCAGCGCGACACTCGCGAAGCTCGACCGCGACCTCGGTGCTGACGTCCTCATCACCGGCGACGATCCCGACGCCAAGACGGTGGTTGCGGAGTTGCTAGCCTCGTTGTCGGGGGTTCGCGTCGTCGACGGCGGCCCGCTGCGCAACTCACGCTATGTCGAGCAACTCACGGTGCTGCTTCTCTCGATCAATGTGCGGGTGCGCCGCAACACCGGGGTACGCATCACCAACCTGCCGGATGAGCTGGCGCTGCTGACTGTGCCGGCGGCACGGGGGCCCGCAACGTGAAGCTGGGCGTCTTGCTAGGCCGCCACTGGGGCAGCTGACAGCTACCCTTGCTTCGTTGGACCGCTGCGCTCGACCGTCAGCCGCAGCAGGACGCGGCGCTCGCGCTCCATGGCCCTGCGGTAGTCATCCCAATCGGGGTGCTCGCCGACGCTGCGACGGTAGTAGTCGACCAGCGGCTCCATCGCCTCGGGAAGGCTGACGATCTCCACCGAGCCGTCGACCGTGTGCCACTCACCGAAAAAGCGCTCGCTCATGACGCACACGCTGGCGTGCGGATTGCGACGCAGGTTCACGGTCTTGATCGCTGTTTCGCGCGTGCTGATAACGACGCGTGATTGAGCATCCACCACTGCCAGCACTGGCGAGAGTTGTGGGCTGCCGTCCCGACGCCGCGTGGCCAGCACAGCCCGACCATTGTGCCGGATGAATTCGAGCGCATCCTCGTGAGCTCCAGCGGTCATAACCGCTCCAGAACGACCACTGGGATCTCACGCTCGGTCTTCTTTTGGTACTCGTCGTAATCGGGCCATATCGAGGTCATGATCTTCCACAACGCGGGCTTCTCTTCTGCCGTAGCAGTACGGGCTCGGGCAGAAAAGCGGTCGCCCTTGACCTGCACGGTGACCTCGGGATTGGCCTGGAGGTTCAGGTACCACGCGGGCGGTGCTGGCGCGCCGCCCTTGGACGCCACGACGAGGCAATCATCCGCCCGCCTGCCGTATATCAGCGGGGTGCTTCGGGCCTCGCCGGATCGACGGCCGACGGTGGTGAGGATGAGGACGGGTGCTCCCCTCGCCCAGTCGTGCCCCTCCTCACCGTCGGTCGCGACATACCGGTCTACGTGCTCCTTGCCGAACAGCATGCTTCTCTCAACGTCCTCCTTCTTTGGGGCTTCAACAGTGCGACCGCCAGAGTTGGGATTGCCGTCGATCCCCCAGCTGACGACGCGTCGCGAGTGATCCGGATCAGCTCCGGGTCGAAGCTGGGCTGGATCGTCGTGCCACCCTCAGGAAGAGCGTGAGCGGCGCCACGTATCTCGATGCCGCGAGGATTCCAGGGGGGAGGCACGTCGTCGACTATGATCGATGCCCGGCCCGAGTGCTCAACGTCACGCCGCTTCTTCCGCGATGCGAATCCACCGATGTCGATGCTGTCCGTATCGGCGTTGGATCGGAATCTCCCGGGGACGACGTGCGGCTGACCGTCGGCTCCGACGGTGGCCAGCCGGCCGAGGCGCTGGCTGTGAAGGCAGGCGATCTCTTGGTCGGTGACGACGCTCACGGCTGAATCCTCCCAGTCATCGCTCAGTATGCTGATCGGCCCATTCTGCGCCGGCCCAATTCTGCTGCGGTGGGGCGCTCCGCGAGCACGCCTGGTGGCGGGCGGTGGCGGCGCCGCGAGCGCGATGCCGAGACAGCGTCCTTCCTGCGCGTGCGGAACAGAGGTTTGAGGGGGTCATCCGGCCATCTTGTAGCTTGGTGCGCGCCGGCTTCAAGCCGAGCGGGCGCCTCGTACGTCGGATCTCACGAACAGTTGCAAAGATTCGGACTCCGGCCAGCGGAGCAGATCGGCGTCGGTCACGCGAGGGCGCCAAGCCGGGAGGATGACCACAGTCTGGGGTGCCACCGCCCCCGGGTGGACCGCGGCTACGACTCCCTGATCACCCGCACCGAGCTCGATCGCCGTCGCATGGCAGTCTGCATCTCGAAGAGGGGACACCAGCGCCCATCCAAGCCACCACGCGCTGGGTGGTGGAGCGCACCAACGCAGGGCACAACGCCTTCAGAAAGCTCGCCTGGTGCACTGAGCCCCGCGCCGTCCGGCCTGACTGTCCACGTCAAACTGCCAAGGACGCCCGCTGATCAGGCCGAGTCGACGCGGCTGAAGGCGTTTTCGCGGAGCCTGGGGCGTCGGGGCGATGGGCGACATCGACGTGTCGCCACCTGATAGAATGACTGTCAGAGAAGTTGTCAGCGACTCCAGGAGGTACCGTTATGCGAATCGCCTGCGTTCTCGACAGCGGTTTCGAGGATTCCGAGTTCAAAACGCCCTTTGACGGCCTTCGCAAGGCCGGCCACGAGGTGATCGTCATCGGGCTCAAAGCCGACCAGGAGCTGAAGGGGAAGGGCGGGCAGGTCACGACCCGAAGCGACAAGTCCTTCGACGACGTCCGCTCCGACGAGTTCGATGCTCTGCTCATTCCCGGCGGCGCTTCGCCCGACCATCTTCGTGCCGACAAGCGCGCCGTGGAGTTCACCAAGGCGTTTGCCATCGCGGACAAGCCCATTCTGGCGGTATGCCACGGACCACAGCTGCTGGTCAGCGCGGACGCCGTCAAGGGCCGGCGGCTGACCGCGTGGCAGACCATCCAGGACGACCTCCGTCGCATGGGCGAGAACGTTGTCGACGAGGAGGTCGTCGTCGACGGCAACCTGGTGACCTCGCGCAAGCCAGACGATCTCGACGCGTTCACCCGCGAGTCGGTGACGCTGCTCGCGCGGGTGCCGGCCTCGGCCCGCTGAGCTCCTCCCCGGGCCGGCCTGTGCGGCGGGTCCGGTCACCGCACGCGTGCAAGCGCGGCTAGCCGCGCTTGCCCACGTCGCCTGCGAGTGGCGCGAGCCGCATGCGGTCATCCCTGGTGTCGAGACGCGGCGCTGGTTGCAGTTCGGGGCGACACAACTGCTTCTCATCGTCGCGCAAGCGCACCGCGACCGCTGACGCCGCCGCGTACTTCTGCACGTTCTGCAGTGCCTCCAGCGTGCAGAAGTACAGGGCTGCCTCCGTCTCTTGCGGATAGCATTCGACGCCATCGGCACCGACATGCACCGGGAGCGTGGCTTTGCCGGCTTGCGATTGCAGTGCGGCGGCGAGGCCCTTGTCGGCAAGCAAGGGTGGAGAGGTGCCGCGGGTGAGGTCGCGCAGCGTTTCGAGTGCTTCACCGCGTCGTGCTTGAGCGCGACGATGGTTGCCTTCACGATGCAGCTACTCGCAGCACACCCGCAGCTTCACCGCCGGGACCGCCCTCGGAGGACGAACCAGCCGGCAACGATGAGGACGATCACCACCACATAGACAATGATTTCTTTGGTACCGAGCAGGCTGAGCGCAAGCATTGGAATCTCCTGAATTTGGGGGTCCGCACCCGGCTGTGGTGGCCGGAGCAGTAGAAGCCATCAGCCTAACCCAGCCGCGCGCAGCTCGGCAGCGCCCATTCTCAGCGTGGCCCACAGCACTTAGGACACGCGCTTAAAATAAGACTGCACATGTCGGGCGAACAGGTGCACCATGGGGAACCGTGGTCGATTGTTGAATCCGGCCGCGATGGCGGCCGTTCGCTCACTCGGCGATCCTGACAGGTTGCGGCAGCCTGTGAGAAGGGCCTGTACTCGTCCACCATCTCCGTTCAGACTCGCGATTCGGCACCAG
>CABECE010000043.1_pt1 | contig 14822 bp, 15 predicted proteins | sample 3132761 | NCBI WGS metagenome assembly CABECE01 (sample SAMEA5534347, study PRJEB31848) | metagenome | biome: tundra; feature: field; material: soil | place: USA | collected 2013-05 | depth 0.45 m | reverse complement strand
CGTGACAACGAGTGCGGCCATTGCTCTTCGTATGTGGTTGCCAACGGTCGGTCACGGCGCGAGACTACGATGAGTAGTCACAGACCCGTTGTCATCCGAAACTCCAAGCAGGTCACGATCAGCTCCTCCACGTCCCGACCCCGAGTTGTCGCCCGGCGTATCGCGACCGACGACGCACGCGCCGATGCTGTTGACGGTTCGCGACGTGGAGGCGGAGCTCCAACTCGGTCGCACCCGAACCTACAAGTTGATCCGATCCGGCCAGATCCCGGTGGTCAGACTGGGCCGCTCGGTGCGCATCCCCAGGGACGCGCTTCGGCGCTGGATCGATGATCACTCGGTCGGCGTGGCGCCGGCCAATGCAGAGGGACACGGACCTTGACAGGGTATCCCAGAACTGGGATAGTCAGAGCATTGACAGACGCTCAAGACAAACGCCTCATCTGGATCGGCACCTCACGCAAGGATCTCCGGGTTCCCCGACGAGGTCAAGCGGGTCGTTGGGTATGCCTTGCGAGTGGCCCAACAGGGCGGCAAGCACCAGGACTCCAAGCCTCTCAAGGGATATGGCGGGGCCGGGATCGTCGAGGTGGTCGAGAGCTATGAAGGCAACGCATATCGGACGGTGTACACGGTGATTTTTGACGACGCGCTGTACGTCCTCCACGCCTTCGAGAAGAAATCCACGAAGGGGGTCGCCACTTCCTCGCGTGATCTCGAGCTCATTCGCCAACGTTTGCAGGAGGCCCGCGCTGTTCACGCTCAACGGAGCGGCTCGAAGACCGGAGGCTCAGCATGACGAAGCACATCGACTACGAAGTCAGCAGCGGCAACGTCTTTGCCGACATCGGCGTATCCCAACCGGAGGAGGCGAATGCCAAAGCAGAGCTCGCCCTCCAGATCAACCGTCTCATCGAACAACGCGCCCTCACTCAGACTGAGGCCGCCAAGGTGCTGGGTATCAATCAGCCCAAGGTGTCTGCCTTGATGCGAGGCCAACTCACCGGCTTCTCCATCGAGCGGCTGATCCGCCTCCTCGGTGCACTTGGACGCGACGTGCACATCGTTGTCACGCCCAGCAGCACGGCGGCCGAGCGAGGGCACCTCACCGTCCAAGCACATTCCTAACGGGACCCCGCGCGAGCGGCAGAAGCCCCCGGCCGACGGGACGCACCCCATGGCGCCCACTTCTCATTTTTGGTACGTTGACCACATGAACACGGTCCGCCCCATCGGTCGGCTCCACAGCGACGCGATGCGCGAACGGGCAGCGAAGAGCCCCGCGTACCGGGCCGCTCTTGAGGAGTTGATGCCGTACGACCGCATCGCTCGGAAAATCGTCCGGCTGCGAATGGATCAGGACTTCTCCCAGGAAGAGCTGGCTCGCCGGGTCGGGACCAGCCCGTCGGCGATCGCGCGGCTCGAGTCCGGTCAGCACCGGCCGAGCGTCGAGACCCTGCGCCGGGTCGCCAAGGCGTTCGATCGCACCCTGGTGGTCGAGTTCGCACCCCTGGACACCGCCGGGTAGACCAGACGTTGAGGAGCCGGCGCGAGCACCCGAATTTGTTGCCATTTTGTTGCCCATGTTGCCGACATCGGGCGGCATGGAGCATCACGACGTAACACTCGCACCACGGTTCCTGAATACAAAACAGCCCTTAGCGGCACTGCACGGCACGCTCTGAAACAGCCCCATGCTCCCTTTCAAGGTGGTAACCGGGGTTCGACTCCCCGTGCGGGTAGAGCGAGCCGGCGTGGCGGGCCGGTCGGCCGTCTTCGCCGAGAATCCCAAAGTGTCCCACCGATTGAAGGAGCGGTCATGACCACGTCGCCCCAACTCGAGCACGGCCGTCACCCTGAGCGGGGAGTGGCCGAGCGGGCGGTCATCGACGAGATCCTCGACAGCGAGCTGACCTGCCACGTCGCCTTCACCGTCGACGGCTGGCCCTACGCCGTGCCGACCGTTCACGCGCGCGACGGCGACCGCGTCCTGGTCCACGGCTCGACGCTGAGCCGCATGCTCGGCGAGCTTGCCCGCGGCGTGCAGGTGTGCATCACGGTGACCGGCGTCGACGGGATCGTGTGCGCACGATCCGCCTTCAACCACTCGGTCAACTACAGGTCGGTGATGGTGTTCGGCACCGCGACGCCGATCCGCGGCGACGAGGCCAAGCTCGCCGCGCTGCGGGCGATCGTCGAGCACGTCCTCCCCGGACGCTGGGCGGAGGTGCGGCCGCCTAAGCGCGCCGAGCTTCGCGCCACGGAGATTGTGTCGGTGCCGTTGGATCGTGCGACCGCCAAGGTGCGCACCGGCCCGCCGGTCGACAGCGCCGCCGATCGGCGGGCCCACGTCTGGTGTGGCGTGCTGCCCCTGCGCCGGGACCTCGCGCTGCCGGAGCTCATTCCCGAGGAGGTGGCCGACCTGCCGCTACCCGCGAGCGTGCGCGCCGCCCTGGGGCGCGGCTCAGCCGGCCATCGGTGAGGAGTGCTCGATCGGCAGGGCCGCCGGCAGGGTGACCACCTGCGGCTGGCCACCGCCGCGGCGTCCGCCCATGTCATCCGACCCCAGCCGAGCGGCGATACCCGCCGCGAGCAGCCGGTCGGTATTTTCGACATTCATCGGTCGCGCCAGGTGGTAGCCCTGCCCGTACACCTCACCAAAGGTGGCGATGAGCGCCGCCTGCTCGGCCGTCTCGATGCCCTCGACCACCACGGTGAGGGAGAGGATCCTGCCCATGTGGATGATGGTCTCGAGGAGCGCCGCGGATGTGCTGTCGGTGTCGACGGTGTCGACGAACAGCTTGTCGACCTTGATGATGTCGACAGGAAGCCGGCGCAGCAGAGCGAGTGATGAGTGCCCCGTACCGAAGTCGTCGACGGCCAGGGACACGCCCAGCTCGCGCAGAGCGAGCAGCTGCCTGATCGCGGTCTCGACGTCGACCATCACGGCACCCTCGGTGATCTCGAGCACGAGGTGATTGGCGTCCACCCCGGAACGAGCGAGGACGTCCGCGACATCGCGCACGAAACGGCTGTCCTGCAGCTGACGCGGCGACACGTTCACCGCGACCGAGAGATGCTCGAGCGACTCGTGCTGCTCGTGCCAGCGGCGCACCTGCTGGCAGGCCTCGGCCATGGTCCACCGGCCGAGGGCGACAATCTGCCCGGTCTCCTCGGCGAGTGGGATGAAGTCGAGCGGGCTCATCAATCCCCGTTCCCCGTGGCGCCAACGGATCAGGGCCTCCATGCCGATGATCCTTCCGTCGCCGAGGTGCACGATGGGCTGGTAGTCGAGCGTCATCTGGTCACGCATCACGGCACGGCGCAGGTCGGCCTCCAGGTCGATCCGTGCCAGTGCGGCGGCGTGCATGCTGGGCTCGAAGACCACGAAGCCGTCGGTACGGCCGAACTTGGCGCGGTACATGGCGATGTCGGCGTCGCGGAGCATGCCACCGGCGCTGAGCTGGCCGCCGCGATCGAGCGCGATGCCGACGCTCGCCGATGCCGACACCTCACGCTCGTCGATGATGAACGGGGGCTCCATGGCGGTGAGCACGCGCTGGGCGATCTCGACCGCTCCCTGGCGGTCGCAGTGGGCGAGGATGGCGAACTCATCGCCTCCGAGCCGGGCCGCGGTGTCCTCGTCGCGCAGGCAGCTTCGCAGACGTTCGCCGACCGTGACGAGGAGCTGATCGCCGGCCGTGTGGCCGAGGCTGTCATTGATGGTCTTGAACCGGTCCAGGTCCAAGAAGAGAACCGCGATGTGCGCGCGGCGGCGCCGTGCCCGGATCAGCGACTGCTCCAGCCGCTCGATGAAGAGGCCGCGGTTGGGAAGCCCGGTGAGCTCGTCGTGAAAGGCGAGAAGCTGAATGTGCTCCACCCGCTTGGCGTCCGTGAGCGCGAGGCTGGCATGTTCCGCGAAGGCGGCGAGCACCTCTTGCTCGAGTTCGCCAAAGGGATGGTCGGAGCGTGTGGTGGCGACGGTGATCGACCCGGTGACGCGATCGCCGTCGCGAACGGGGGCGGCCATGGCCCTCGCCAGGTGCTGCTCGGTGAGAGCCGGGATTGCGTCGTCCGCCGACGAGTAGTCCTCGACGATGACGAGCCTGTCCTCCGACACCGCCCGGCCGCCGGCACCCTCGCCGACCCTGATGCGCTTCATCGAGGCGGCGAGCTTGGCCGGCAACCCCTGCTGTGACTTCATGACCATCTCGTGCGGCGACTCGGGATCGACGAGCCGGAGGGCGGCGATCTCGACGTCGAGCAGGTCACGCGCCCCGATGGTGATCGTGTCGAGCACGTCCGCCAGCGGAACCCGCCGCGTGATGCTCCGCTGGATGCTCGAGAGCCGCTCGAGAAGCTCCTGCCGCTTCTGCAGGTGGTCGCGCATCACGCGCTCCCCGGAGAGGGCGCGGAAGAGCCGCAGGGTCAGGGTCAGGGAGCGGGCCGCCGCCGTGAGGAGACCGATCTCCTCACGCCTGAAGGGGTCGGTCCCCGCCCGCGCCACGACCAGGTTGACGGCGGAGTCGAGGTCCAGCTGCGTCGAGGCCAGCCGGCAGACGCCGATCCCATCGACGCCGAACACCTCCGCCCCACGCGTGACCGCCGCGACGAGGGAGGCGGTGGGCACATCACCGCGGGGAAACCCCACCGAGGCAAGCGCCTGGTGTCCCTCGAGGATGACACCGATCTCAGCCTCGAGCGCGTCGGTCGCCCAATCCACCGCTCGCTGGGTCGCCGATGCCTCGTCGGGTGCGCTGGTGACGGCGGCAACGAACTCCGCAAGGCGGGGGCTGGACCAGCGATCGGCTCCTTCCATCCCTCAGGCGAGGGCGAGGACCACCAGCGTCTGGTTGTGAAAACCATTCACGCCGTGCGTCCGGGCGATCTCCCCGTAGGTGTAGAAGCCGGCCACCGGACCGCCACCGGCGTGCCCGGCGATGCGGTTCACCTCCCTTTTGATCCCCTCGTCGCCGAGGACACCGCGCCGAGCGATGCAGTCGAACGTGAGCATGCCGAGCGGTGCCTGACCGTCGAGCGCGCTGAGCGCCTCGCGGCAGGCGGCGTCGGTGGCGGCGAGAACGGAATCGTCGTCGCCCTCCATCATCCAGACCAGGGCGCCCTGGGGAACCGCGGCGATGCAGGTGAGCGAACGTTCCTCGAGGTCGGCGCCGCCAACGAAGCGCACCTCCTCCCCGCTGCGGCGGCTGAGGCCGAGCGGATGGGTGAGCGCGAACCGGGTGAACTCGGCCGCTGACCGATGCGCCTCGGCCGGCGGCTTGAGCCGCTCGAGGTAGACGTCGAGGGCGGGCTGGTCGTCGAGGGTGAAGACCTTGCTGCCCTCCGAACCGGTCACCAGCATCGGCTCACCGACCCGGGCCCAGCCGTGCTGGACGCCGATTCCCAGCGGCGCGTCGGAGGCCAGCCAGGCGCCGACCACGGCATCGTCGAGGACCTCCCCGTCAAAGAACTGACGGGTGCGCTTCATCTGCAGGTCGTCGCCCGCGCATCCACCGACCAGCGGTGTCGCCGCGCCGACCACGGAATACGCACCGCGTACCACCTCGGTCTGGTCGCCCGAGAGCCCGTCAGTGAGCAGGAGCAACGCCTGGTGGGGATGTCCGGGCTCGTCGCCGGCGCAGGCTGCGATCTCGGCGCCGGCGTCGCGCAGCCGGGCGGACACCCCTCGGGATACTGCCGTCCGCGCCACGAACCCAGGACCTCCAAGGGCCACGACGACCACACCGGCGTCACCGGGACCGTCGGAGGCGATCTCGCCTGCCGTCGAGCACCCGATCAGCGGGATGGAGCCCGTCTGTCGCCGGATCCCCTCGAGCAGAGCCTGGAGATCATGCGCCTCGGATGCGAAGACAATGATCAGCCTGCCGTCGTCGCCGCGCATCGCGGCCGCGGCCGCCTCGGCACCTGCCTCCGCAGAGTCGGTCGCGGCCGACCTGCCCACCCCGAACCAGCGCGTGGTGGCCGTGGCTGCCGCGATGGCGTGCCCAGCTGGACGCGCGTGGGTCTGCATGTGGCCTCTCCTAGGGTGATTGACGCGATGGAGTGCCTGCCGAGTATGTGTGGCGACCTGCGCCACCGAAGCCGCCACCCCTCATTGGGTTGTCAGGTTGCGACAGGCATGACGCCGCTGTGAAGCGATGTGAAGGCTCGGAGGACGACGAACGGCCCCCGTCGCCGCGCCGGTCCCCGTCTCAGGTGGTGCCGGCGGCGATGGTCTCCTCAACCTGAAGGCGTCGCGCGGCATCGATCTCGGCGGCGGCCCGCTCGTCGTCACCCATCAGGGCATCGAGGTCGACGTCGCTGTAGCCCAGCACCCCCATGTCGGCGAACGCCGATCGCACCCGCGGGCCGAACAGCCCGACGTCCTTGAGAGTGGGCGCGATGCGGGTGAACAGCAGGCTGCGGAATTGCCGCTGCGCCTCGGACTCGTTGACGAACTTGAGGCACTCAACCACGGGCAGGCCGAGGTTGGCCCACACCTCCTCGGCCAGGAACCGGTCGCGCATCAGGTAGCAGGCCTCGACGCAGAACTCCTCACGCTCGTCGCGCTCACGCTCGGAGAGCTGGGGATAGAAGTCACGCAGGGCGAGGCGCCCGAAGGCGACGTGACGTGCCTCGTCTTCCATGACGTACGCGTTGACGGCGCGGGCCAACGGGTTGCCGGCGATGTCCCGGATCAGTCCGAACGCTGCCAGGGCAAGACCCTCGATCAGCACCTGCATGCCGAGGTAGGTCATGTCCCACCGCGAGTCGCTGACGACGTTGTCGAGAAGGGATTTGAGGTGTGGGTTGATCGGGTAGGCGAGCTCCAGCTTCTCGTGGAGGAAGCGCGAGTACGTCTCGACGTGGCGCGCCTCGTCCATCACCTGTGTGGCCGCGTAGAACTTGCTGTCGATGTCGGGCACGGTCTGGACGATCTTCGACGCGCAGATCAGCGCTCCCTGCTCACCGTGGAGGAACTGCGAGAACTGCCACGAGGCGACGTGGTGCATGAGTTGGGCGCGGTCCCGTGCGCCCATGCGTTCCCACACATCGCTGCCGTAGATGGGCACGTACGCCTCGGGCGCGTCCATCGGATTGTCGTGGTCAACGGCGATCGACCAGTCGATGCGCTCGCGGCTGTTCCACTGCCGCGTCTTGCCCTTCTCGTACAGGTTGAGGAGCTTGTCCCGGCCCTCGTCGTACTCCCACGTGAAGACGGTTTCCGCACCGCTGTCAACCTTCCAGCGGGTCTGCTCCACGGGCAGGGCGTACACACGAGTGCTCATGGGCGTGCTCCTAAGCGGTTGCGCCCACGGCGTCCGGGGCGAGGTCGAGCCAGCGCTGCATCTCACCGCGCACGGCGCGCTGATGCAGCAGGGAGAGGAGGCGGTCGGTCAGCGGCAGGCCGCGGTGGACGAGGTCGCGCAGCGTGGCGGCGTCATGGCGGTGCAGCACAGGTTCCACGATCCGGGCCAGCTCCTCGGCGACGAGGCGCTCGACGGCGTCGCGGTACAGGGCGAGGCTCTCGATGGAGAACCCCGACTCCTCGGTGAACCCCGACGCCCGCATCGCGGCCACCAGGTCGAGGAGCGCGAGGTCGGAGCTGCTGATCGGTCCCGTCGACCCGATGAGGCCCAGCTGCTGCAGGGTGGCGATGTCCGAGGGCACGAGCCGCTCCCGCACCGCCGTCAGCTCCGCCTCACCAGCCGCCGGGTCCGTCTCGTCGAGCAGCGCACCGAGCGCCTGGAGCGCGCGGATCTCCTCGACGGGAAGCTCGCCGCGCATCTCCAGGACGTGCGCGATGCTGCGCAGCGAGAGGTTGAGCCCGGTTTGAAGCGCCCGGATCCACCGAAGCCGGGACACGGTGGCCTCCGTGTACAGCGCCTGGTTCCCTGCCGTCTTCCGCGCCGCGGGCAGCAGGCCCTGCTGCGCATAGAAGTGGATGGTCGGGGCGCTGACCCCGGTCAGGCGGACCAGGTCGCGCATGCGGTGGATGCTCGCGGGCATTGCGGGATCGTCGCGGCTACGACATCAAGTGTCAAGTGGCACTTGATGTCCTGTGCGCCCCTGCCTCATCTCAGCCCGCCGGCCACTCGACGTCGCCGAAGGAGCCCGCCGGCCGCGGCGAGCGGCGGTAGGCGGCCAGCCCGCGGCGGCTGTCCTCGATCCTGGTGCTCGCGCCGTGGCCGGGCAGCACCAGCGTCTCCGGCGGCAGCGGCACCAGCCGCGCCTCGATGCTCGCCACGATCGTCTCCAGGTCGCCGGCCGCGAACGTCTTGCCCGGCCCGCCGTCGAACAGCGTGTCGCCGGTGATCACCGCCCGGCCGACGCGCAGTGAGATGCTCCCGGGCGTGTGACCCGGGGTGTGCAGGACCTCGACGCGGATCGATCCCACCCGGACCTCGGCGCCATCCTCGAGCCGCCCGTCGATGCGCTCCTCGGGGATCCGGATTTCGGCGGCGCCGACCAGCACGGGCGCACCGGTCGCGGCGCGGACGGCGTCGTAGGTGGCCCAGTGGTCGGGATGCCAGTGGGTGGCGATCACCTGCTGGACGCCGCCCTCGACCGCGATTGCCGACAGCAGCGGACCCTCCTCCAGCGGCATGTCGACCAGCAGCGACGCGGCTGCGTCGACGTCCACGACGATGTACGCGTTGTTCCCGTAGGGGCCCATCGGCCCGACCTTGACGATGCGGACGCCACCGTCCTCGTGAACGGTGACGTCAGCCACGCAGGTCCCCGCCCGCCGCGGCCGCGCCCTCCGCCCTGGCGCGCATGGCCACCTTGTGGGCGCGCTTGCCGGCCTGGTAGCGCTCGCGCTCGGCGACGGTGCGCACGTCGGCGAGGGTGGGGTAGTCCGGGGCGATGTCCTCCCAGCCCTTCGGCCGCACCCCGAGGTGCTTGGCGAGTACGGCGAGGACGATCCGTGCCTTCATCTCCCCGAAACCGGGCAGAGCGCGAAGCCGGGCGAGCAGCTCGGCCGCGTCCCGCGTGCCCTTCCAGACCGCCGCCGCGTCGTTGCCGTACTCGACGGCGATGGTCGCGCACAGCGCCTGGACGCGCCGGGCCATGCTGGCCGGGAACCGGTGGATGGCCGGCCTGGTGCGGAACGCCGCCTCGAAGCTCGACGCGTCGATCGCCGCGAGCTTGCGGGCGTCGAGACTCCCGAGGCGCCGGGTGATCTCGAGCGGCCCGAGGAAGGCCTTCTCGACGGGGATCTGCTGGTCGAGGCAGAAACCGATCAGCAGCGCGAGCGGGTCGCGCGCCACCAGCCCGTCCGCCTCGGGGTCGCCGGTCCATTGCATTTTTGGGGCTGTTTTCGTCGCCATGCCGAGAGCCTAGCGCGCCGAGTCGGACCGTGGGCGTGAAAGCAAGCCGAGACCACCGCGACCCGGACGCTACACTCCCGCCATGTCCTGGCTGGGCCGTCTGTTCAACTCCGCGCCACCCCCGCCGCCACCCAATACCGTGGTCATCCCCGACGACATCGTCGGGCTGCTCGACGGCGGCGAGGCGCCACTGCAGGCCACCGTGGAATCAGCCCTGCGCAGCCTCATCGAGATCCGCCGCCGCGCCGCGGAGCACGACGCCGAGGGCCTGCCGTTCTGGCTGCGCCGTGAGGCCGGGCAGAGGGGCGAGATCGACGAGTCCCTGCGCGACCGCGTCACCCAGCGCCGCGCCGCCGAAACCGAGAGCTGACACCGGCGATGCCGGCAGGAGGGAGCCGCAGATGCGCGCACTGACATTCGTCGACATCGGCCGCGTGGAGATGGCCGACGTGCCCCGGCCCACCATCGAGGAGCCGACCGACGTGCTGCTGCGGGTCACCACCACCGCGATCTGCGGCAGCGACCTGCACGTGCTCCACGGCCGCATCCCCGGGATGACCCCCGGCGGCATCCTCGGCCACGAGTTCGCCGGCGTGGTCGAGGAGGCTGGTGCGGCCGTGCGCTCGGTGAAGGCGGGCGACCGCGTGCTGGCGTCGTTCATGATCCCGTGCGGCACCTGCTGGTTCTGCTCGCGGCGGCTGTTCAGCCGCTGTCCTGACCAGCGGGTCTTCGGCTACGGCATGTTCCTCGGCGACCTCAGCGGTGCTCAGGCGGAGTACGTCCGCGTGCCCAACGCCGACCTCTGCCTGCGCGCCATCGATGACTCCTTGAGTGACGAGACCGTGCTCTTCGCCGGCGACATCTTCAGCACCGGGTACGACTGCGCGGTCGAGGCGCGCATCGAGGAGGGTGACGTCGTGGTGGTGCAGGGCTGCGGGCCTGTCGGGCTCATGGCCGTGCAGGCGGCCCGCACGTTCAAGCCGTCCGTGATCTACGCCGTCGACACCGTGGCGCAGCGTCTCGAGATGGCCCAGGGATTCGGAGCCATCCCCGTTGACGCGTCGGCGGTGCACGTGCCCAGCCACATCCAGGATCACACCGAGGGTCGCGGCGCCGACGTGCTCCTCGAATGTGTCGGCGCCATCCCCGCGCTCACCGGCGCCATCGACATCGTTCGCGCCGGCGGCCGCATCAGCGTCATCGGCGTCTACTCCGAGCCCGAGATGGACTTTCCGCTCAACCTCACCTTCGTCAAGGGGCTCGACGTGAAGTTCTGCGGCACCGCCAACGTCATCGGACGCTGGGACGACGCCCTCGAGCTGATCGCATCGGGCGCCGCCGACCCGGCCTCGATCATCTCCCACCGGCTGCCGCTCGACGACGCGGTGCACGGCTACGAGTTGTTCGCCGCCCGCGAGGCTATGAAGGTGGTGCTGACCCCCTGAGCTGAACGACGCCGTCGTCCCGTCGCGGGGACAGGCGCAGCCGCGCGCTCGTGGGCAGCACGACCAGCCAGCGTCCGCTCCGCGTCCGCCACCAGAACACGGTGGCAATGGTGATGATGATCGCGGATGGCGCCGCCAGCGGCGGTTGCCGCACCGATGCGCCGACCATCATCACCAGCACGACGGTGACCAGGAAGCCGATCATCACCCGCTGGAAGCCCTCGCTCATCGAGGCCGACGGCCGGGTGGCCTGCGGGTTCTTGCGCGCCTCGTAGCCGCGTCGGATCATCGCCGCCGCCATCGATGGACGCGGGGCATCGTCGTCTCCGGTCTCGACGTCCACCGCCGCCTGCGGCGGGCCGTCGTTGTCGCCGGGCCTGCGCAGGCGCACCAGCAGCTCGAGGTTGCGGTCGAGCAGCCGCCAGTGCCGGGTGGACTGGCCCCGGGAGCGTGCGTGGCCCATGAACTGCATCGCCTCGGCGTTGCGACCCTGGCGGACAAGGCAGATGGCGAGGTTGTTGAGAGCCTCGATGTCGAACTGGTCCTCGATCACCACTGAGCGCAGATCCGTCTCGGCGGTGACCCAGTCCGCGTTGCGCATCGCCAGCAGCGCGGCGGCGCGGCGGGTGTGCGCCGCGACCGCGTCGACGGCGACGGCGCGGTTGACGGCGCGACGGGCGCCGAGCAGGTCGTCGCAGGCCAGGCGGGCGGCGGCGAGCTCGTGGAGGATGACCGGGGAGGGATGCTCCTCGGCGACCGTCTCGAGGATGGGCAGCGCCTCGTCGACACGCCCCAGGTTGGTCAGCGCGACGCCGCGGAGGCGGGGCAGCCAGGTCTCCGTACTGCCCTCGGCGAGCGCGGCGTCCGCGTTGCGCAGTGCCGACGTCCACCGCCCCTCGCGGACGTCCTCGAGGGCTCGCTCGGCGGTGGTGGGTGCGGGGGTGTTCATTGTTGGTCGGAGCCGTCCCAGGGGATGGACTCGAACCATCGATACACGGTTTTACAGACCGTTGCCTTAACCAGCTTGGCTACCCTGGGGGGCGGGTTAGGATAACGCAAAGACGGATTGTCTCCGTTGCAGATTGGCATACACCCCGGCCTGGATGACGTCGCGCACCTGGTCGGAGATGGCGAGCACGGTGCTGGGATCTCCCGCCGCGTCGGGACCGTGGTTGCTGACGTCGACCGGCTCGTGGAACTCGATGATCCACGACGACGGCAGGGGGATCAGGCCGGCCGGTCCCAGCCACGGGAAGGTGGGTGTGATGGGCGCGTATGGCAGGCCGAGAAGCCTTGCCACAGCGGGGACTTCGGCGAGGTTGGGATGCAGCTCCTCGCTGCCGACGATGCTGATCGGGATGATCGGGCTGCCGGTGCGCAGTGCCATCTCGACGAATCCTCCGCGTCCGAACCGGCGCAGGCGGTAGCGCTGCGAGTACGGCTTGCCCGCGCCCTTGGCGCCCTCTGGGAACACCAGCACCAGCTCGTCGCGCTCGAGCAGCCGGCACGCATCATCGTTGTGCGCCATCGTGTTGCCGGTGCGGCGTATCAGCCACGACGCCGCCGGCATCGAGAACAGTCCATTGAGCACCAGCGCACGCGCGTGGCGCGGTTGCGGGTGCTCGAGGAGCAGCGCGGTGCGCACCATCGCACCGTCATACGGAACGATGCCGGCGTGGTTGGCAACGAGCAGGCCGCGCCCGCTCGACGGGACGTTCTCGACGCCGACGGCGCGCACCCGCCACCAGTTGCGGTACACCCACGCGCTCAGCGGTAGCAGCAACGACTCCGTCCACTCCTGGTCGAAGCCGAACTCGTCGACCGATGACTCGCCGTGGCGGCGGCGCTCGGCGAGCTCCGCCTGGCGGCTGAACAGGTCTGACACTCCGCGCACCGCGCCGGCGACGTCGCCACCGTCGACGGCCGCGAGGCGGCGCAGCGCCGACGTACCGAGCATCGCGAGCCCGGGCAGCCCGCGGCGCAGCGAGCTGAGGCGGTTGATGTCGACCCCCGCCGCCGGCACTGGTTCGAGGTCCGCCTCCACTCGCCGCGCCTCCAGCTCGCGGTCGACCGCGTCGAGGAGGCGGTGCAGCGCGATGCGCAGGGTGGCGTCGTCGGCGGTTGCCCGGCGCCGCGGAGGCGAGGCTGCGCGGCTCATCCTCCCATCGTACCGACCCCCTGGCAAGAAATGAACCCAAGCCTATTGACTGGGCAGCCAGCGGCAACGCCAGGATCCAATGTGGGCGTCGTAGGTTACACCCTTGAGCCAGATCGTCTTCTTCACCGGCGGTTGGTCCTCTTGAGACAGATGCACGTGGATTTCTTGTGTCGTATCGACCATCATCCGGGAGAAGCGGAGAGGTATTTCCGCGACGACATCGTCTACGCGGGGTTAGTCATGCGTCTGGCGATCGTCTGCTCCGAGCCGCTCTCAGTGGCCGCCCAATCAGGCACCGCCGTGAGTCTGCGGAATCTTCATGCCGGCCTGGTTGAGGTTGGGTGCGAAGCCTCACTTCTGGCTCCTCGGGACAGAGCATTTGGCCCCGCGATCGTGCGCCGAGCGATCTTCAATCTTCGGTTTCAGCGCGCAGCGTCGGCATACGATGTGGTCGTCGGCGTCAACGGGGACGCGTGGCAGCTTGCGGAAAGCCGAGTCCCACGCTACGTCGCCATGCCGAAGGCGGTATTTGCCGACGTACTACGGTTTGAAAGGGGTACATCCCGCATCGGACTATCCCTACAGGCGCGCTGGGAGGGATCGGCTGCCAGGCGCGCCCGGACCGTCGTGGTGTCGTCAGCCTACGCGAGGTCTCGGGTGATCGCTCTGTACGATGCTTCCCCCGACCGAGTCTTTGTGGTACCAGATGCGTTCGCATCCGAGGCATGGCGAGCCCAGCTACCGGGGGCACCTCGGCGGGGAAACCGCGTGTTATGCGTGGCGCACCTATATCCGCGCAAGCGCGTCATCGACCTCGTTGATGCGTGGCCGTCGGTGCTCAGGCAGAGGCCGGACGCTGAGTTGGAGATCGTTGGCCAGGGCCCTGATCTACAAAGTCTGCGTTCACGGGCCAGCGGCATACGACAGTGCGTATTCCGTGGTCATGTGCCCAGGGCAGAACTGTTGCTGGCGTACGCACGAGCGGACGTGTTCTGTCTCCCGAGCGCACAGGAGAACTTCGGGGTCGTCGCGCTCGAGGCGCTATCGGCGGGCCTCCCTGTCGTGGTGGCTGACGGAGGCGCACTTCCCAGCACGGTGGACGGAGCTATAGCGCAAGTGGTTCCCGTTGGCGACCCTGGCGCACTAGCGGGTGCGATTGTCTGGGGGCTGCAAGCTGAAGTCCGGCGCGCGGCCGGCAGAAACAATCCGCAGGTAGCGGGAAGGTACGAGCCAGCGTCGGTGGCGTCAAAGTTCTTGGAGATTCTCGCGCTCTGATCCTCGGGCTCTCGGGGGGCGGTCGACTGCAGCGGGGTGCTCGATTGCGGCGACCTGTCTATCGCCGCGCTGCGGGAAGCGTGTCGCGCATCTCGCCGCTGACCCGGTAGGCCTCAACCGTGGCCAGGATCTGCTCCGGGTCGCCGGCCAGCGAGTCGACGAAATAGCCCCCGTCGAACGGCCGATCGGCGGCGCGGAGCAGGGCGGCGGCGGGCTGGCGGCGCGGCGGCGGGATACCCGGCACGAGCTTGTAGCCGAGCACCAGCCGGTTGCCGGCGCGGGTGATCCCCAGCGCATCGATGACCTCCCAGCGGGTCAGGGTGCTGAAGGGGTACTGGCGCTGCAGAACGCCCTCGCGGGTGAGCTCGAGGGTGGGACGCAGGATCAGCCCGGTCATGATCAGGGCGACCAAGGGGGCGGCGCAGATGAACCAGCCGATGGTCGCCCCGTTGAGCAGGCAGAGCACTCCGCCGACCTCGGTGACGATCGCTAGCGGGACGACCAGCGCGGCAGGACGGCGGGCGCGGAACACCACCCGGCCGCCGCGCGGGGCGATCACCGGAGCCCCAGCCGAACCTTCTGCGACCTCCGTCTCACTCACCCGATCCATCC
>CABECE010000028.1_pt1 | contig 15440 bp, 14 predicted proteins | sample 3132761 | NCBI WGS metagenome assembly CABECE01 (sample SAMEA5534347, study PRJEB31848) | metagenome | biome: tundra; feature: field; material: soil | place: USA | collected 2013-05 | depth 0.45 m | reverse complement strand
GTACCAGGTGCAGGGTGGGCGCGGCTTCTTCACGCAGCCGGAGATCAAGGACCTGCTCGCTCTCCTCGGCGCCGCCGCCGACCCCACCGATTCGCAGGCGCTGCTGCGCTGCCTGCAGCTGCCGTCGTGGAGGGTGAGCAACCGCGGCCGCCTGGCGCTGGTGCAGATGTGCAACGAGCACGACACACCGCTGCTCGACCTGCTCCGCGACCCGGACGGCGGTGCGCTCGACGACCACGACGGCGCCGGCGCGGCACGCTGTGTCAGCGACCTCGAGGAGCTGCACGGCAGGAGCGCGCGGGAGGACGTGCGCGAGATCTTCTTCGAGGCCCTGCAGCGCAGCGAGTTCCTCGGGCTGCTCGACGAGCAGAACGAGCTGGCCCGGATGCAGACGGGCGCGAACCTCAACAAGTTCGGCGAGCTCCTCGAATCATTCGCGGACTGGAGCGACGACCGCCGTCTCACCACCGCGCTTCGCTACCTGGACGTGCTCCGCAACAGCCGCAATGCCGACGAGCTCGCCTCGATCGAGGCTGTCGACGATGGCGTGAGCCTGCTGACCGCCCACTCCGCCAAGGGCCTGGAGTGGCCGGTGGTCATCCTCTCGGGGTGCATCGACGCGCGCTGGCCCGGACGGGTCGGGGGATCGCCGTCCGCGCTGACGCTCCCCGGCGCGCTGGTGCCCGAGCTGCCTCCTCCCGGTGAGGCGGTGATCGACGAGGAGCGCAGGCTCTTCTACGTCGCCGTCACCCGCGCCCGCGACCGGCTGGTGCTGTCGAGGGCGCGGCGCTATCCGCGAAGCTTCAGGGACGAGGCCCCCTCGCCATTCCTCGGGCCGGTCGCCGCCGGCGACGGTGTGCGCAGCCGTGACGTGCCCCGCGCCGCCTCGCTGCACCCGCGCAAGGCGAGGGCGAGCGGCCGCCCCACGGCCGAGCGGCTCAGCCTCGGCGTTTCGGACCTCCGCATCTTCAAGCAGTGCCCGCGGCGGTTCGAGTACCGGCGCCGCTACCACATGCCGGTGCGCGACTCGCTGCAGAGCTGGTACGGCACGCTCATGCACACCGTGCTCCAGAACGCCGCCGTGCGCCGGATCGCAGGCGAGGCGGTCGACGCCGACCGCGTCGCCGCCATATGGCGCGATGCATGGGCGGTCGCCCGCGGGCCCAAGGGCAGCAACCCGGAACTGCGTGCTCTCGGCGAGCAGCAGCTGCGGCGCTACGTCGGCGGGCCGGCGTGGCTCGACGCGTCGATCGAGGCCGTCGAGGAGAATTTCTCCCTCGCCCTCGACCATGCCGATGTGCACGGTCGCTGGGACCGGCTCGACGACGCCGGCGGGACCGTCACCGTCGTTGACTACAAGACGGGCTCCCCTCGCGACGAGGAGCGCCTGCGCAAGGACCTCCAGGTGCGCGCCTACGCGGTGGCGGTGTCACGCCGCGATCGCAGCGACGCCGTTGCCGTCGAGCTGCACCACCTTCAGACGGCGGAGGTCACACGCGTCGAGTTCACGCGCGAACAGCTGGACACGTCGTTCCGGCACCTGTCGGTGACCGCGCGGGACATGGCAGCCGCCTGGAGGGATGGAGACTTCCCACCCCACCCGTCGGCGTTCCATTGCCCGCGGTGCGAGTACCGCACCGTGTGCGACGAGGGCCGGGCCATCGAGGCCGGCTAGGAGATCAGGCGACGGCGGTCCAGCGGCGCCAGTCGGGGGCGCCGCTGATCGGGCCCTCCGGCTCGACGTCCTCGGGAAGCTCGGTCCGCCACGGCAGCATCAGGTCGAAGACGATCTCCTGGATGGTCCAGAGGATGTCCATGATCTCGGTGATCTTCACCTGGCGGCGATCGATGGCCTCCTCGACGGCGGTCAGAGCGGCGCGGTCGCCCGTCTTGGACACGGCGCTGCGCGCGAAGGCAAAGACGTCCTGGGCGCGGGCCTTGAGGTCGACAGGGGTCTCTTTGATGCTCTGGAGGTGGATCTCCTCGCAGGCACTGATCACCTCGTCGACGCGCTCGACGAGCCGGCGCAGGCGGGTCCGCTCGACCATCTCCCGGTGATGGCGCTTGCGGGCGTCATGCACCTCCTGGGTCGCATTCTCAATCACCATTCTCAATCTCCTCGGGTTGGCGCCTCGTTGACATTGGGGTCACCACTGGAAGCAAGGGTATCCGCGTCCGCCATTGACATCAAGAGCACATTTCGGATCAGATTGATGCATGGATCGCATCAATGCCGACTCCCTGCGGACCTTCATCGAGGTGGCACGGCTCGAACACCTCGGCCGGGCCTCCGAGACGCTCCAGCAAGATCCCTCGACGGTCAGCCGCAAGATCGCCCGGCTCGAGCAGGAGATCGGGGTCCCCCTCTTCGAACGGATCGGACGCTCCATCCGTCTCACGCAGGCCGGGAAACGGTTCGTCGGGCGGGCCGAGCGCCTGCTCAGCGACCTCCGCGAGGCGGTCGCCGACGCGGAGGGGGCGGTCTCGGCAGAGTCCGGCGAGGTCCGGGTCGGGTTCCTCCACACCGTCGGCGCGCGGTGGCTGCCGGAACGGCTCGCGGCCTTTCTCCGGGCCCATCCTGGCGTCCGCTTCATCCTCGAGGAGGGCACCACGGCCGAGGTTGCCAGCGGGGTGCTCGCCGGAGACTTCGACGTGGGCATCCTCGGGCCGCCCCCCCTCAACACGCCCGACCTCGAGACCGTGCCGCTGTTCCGCGAGCGGGTGGCGGTGGTCGTCCCCCTCGAGCACCGGCTCGCCGGGCGCACGTCGGTTCGTCTCACCGACATTGCCGACGAGCCACTCATCCTGCCGAGGTCACGAAGCGGGCTTCGCAGGGTGATCGACGATGCCTTCGCCTCCCAGGGCCTGGCTCCTCGCGTGGCCTACGAGGGCGACGACTTCAGCATCGTCCAGGGGCTCGTCGAGGCGGGCCTGGGCATCACGCTGATGCCGATGCCTCTGCCGGCACCGTCGGCGCGGGTGACGGTCATACCGTTGCGCGACCCTCCCATCGCCCGGACGATGGCGCTGGTCTGGGACCGGCGGCGCACCCTGCCACCGGCCGCACACGTCTTCTCGCGCGAGCTCGTCAAGGAGGTCGCCGACCCCTTCGAGCCGCCGCCGGGCGGCTGAGCCGGAGGTTCCGGCGACAGGCCGCCCTCCCCGTACACTCGCCGGGTGATTGTCGTTCTCCTCCTCGTCACGGTGCTGCTGCTCGCTGTGGGGACCGCGGCCCTCATCAACGCACGCCGCCCGGCGGGCGACCACCCGGTGGCCCGGCTCGTCGCGCCCGATCCCGCCGCCGCGGCCCGGGCGCGAACCGAGGCGGACCGGATGCGCGCCACAGCCCGCACGGAGGCGCTCGCGTCGCGAGAGGCGGTGCGCGAGGAGGTGATCGAGCGCACCGAGGCCGTCGAGGCCACGGATGCCCTGCTCGAAGAGCATGAGCGGACCTTTCGTGACCGGCGCGCGGTCTTCGACGATCGCCGCCACCTTCACAAGAAGCGGCGCGAGGAGATCGACGAACGCGTCGCATCGGTGACGGCGATGCGCGCCGAGATCAGCGGGACGGTGGAGCGGGTCGCCGGCCTTGACAGCGAGACCGCGCGGGCCGTGGTGCTCGAGCGCATCGAGAACGAGCTGGCGTCGGAGCATTCCGCGCGTGTCGAGGCGGCGGTCGCCGAGCGCGCCGGCGACGCCGAGCCTGCCGCCCGCACCCTCATCGCCGAGGCGATGCAGCGCCAGCTCAGCGGCCACGCCGACGGCGCGCCGCGGCCGGCTCCACTGTCGCTCGAGGAACTCGACGAGCACGGCCGCGAGCGTCTGCTCAGCGCCCTCTCGGTGATCGCCGATGACACCGGGATGGATCTCGGCGTCGACGAGGATCGCGCCCAGGCCACGCTGCGCGGGATGGACCCGATCGGGCGCGAGGTGGCCCGCCAGGCGGCGCTCGAGGTTGTCGACCGCAAGCTCCAGGCGGCCGATGTGCCTCCGCTTCTGCTGCGCACCCGCGGCTCGCTGTCCGGGAAGGTGCGCCAGCTCGGCGAACAGGCGCTCTGGGAGATGCAGATGGACGGACGGCCGGAGCTGGCCGAGCTCATCGGCACCCTCCACTTTCGTTTCTCGTATGGGCAGAACGCGTTGCTCCATTGCGAGGAGACGGGCCACATCTGCGGTGTGATCGCCGCCGAGCTCGGCATGGCGCAGACGGTGGCCCGCGAGGCGGGCATGCTCCACGACATCGGCAAGTCCGTCGACCACGACGTCGAGGGCTCGCACGCGATCATCGGGGGCGAGCTGCTGCGCGTCCTCGGCGCCGACCCGGGGATCATCCACGCGGTCAAGGCCCACCACTTCGACGAGGAGCCGACGACCGACCTCGCCATGCTGACCATCTGCGCCGATGCGATCAGCGCGTCGAGGCCGGGAGCCCGCCGCGACACCCTGGCAACGTACTTGGCGCGGCTCGAGCAGTTGCAGGCAATCGCCACCCGTCATTCCGGCGTCGAGCGCGCGTTCCCGCTGCAGGCCGGTCGCGAGGTCCGCATCTTCGTTCGTGCCAAGCAGGTCGGGGATGCGCAGGTGCCCGAGCTGAGCGCTCAGATCGCCCACGAGATCGAGGCCGAGATGCAGTACCCCGGGATGATCAAGGTGACTGTCATCCGCGAGACCACCGCCACGGCAACCGCCCCGGCACAGATCGCGGCTGTGCAGGAGGCGAACCGGCGCCGCGCGGGTGGCGACGACGACGGTGACGCGGACTCCGAGCGCGAGCACGACGGCGCCGTGATCACGCTGGTGGCGGGCGATGGTGAACCGCCGGCTGACGACGTCGACCCGGGCGAGCCCGCTTAGTCCCTCGCCGCAGCGGCGTGCCCCGCGGTGAAGGACACCACGGCGGCCGCGGTGCGCTCGGGCTCCTCATGGAAGAAGAGGTGCCCGGCGCCGTCGAACACCTCGAGTCGCGCGCCCGGGATGCGCTCGCACAGGGCGCGCGCGTTGGCCAGCGGCATGACGGCGTCGTGGCTGCCGTGGAGTACGAGGGTTGGTGCCATGATCGACGGCAACTCCTGCCACACGTCGTGTGACCGCGAGGCGGCGAGCTGCGCCTGGAACGCACGAGCGGCGATGGGGCGCGCGGCGCGGTCGCGGACCTGCGCGTCGATGAAGTCCGCGTGGTCCTCCTGGAACCGCCGCGAGTACAGCACCATGCATGCCAGCCGGTACGCGTCCGCCGGGGTGCGCGCCCCCTTGCCGAGCAGCGCGTCCGTGGCTGATGGATCGGGTTCCTGCACGAGGTGGGCGTGGCCGGGACCGGTGGCGGCGAGGAGAAGCGCGCCGAGACGTTGCGGATGGCGGATGGCCACCTGCTCCGCGACCATCCCGCCGAATGAGGCGCCGAGCACGACGGCCCGGTCGATGCCGAGGCCGTCCAGCACCGCCGCCGCGTCGTCGGCGAGCTGCTCGGTGGTGTACGGGTCCGGCGTCAACTGTGACGCGCCGATGCCGCGCTGGTCGTACACGACCACGCGATGGTGGGGCGCGAGCAGCGGGACGATCGGGTCGAACACCACCCGCGTGGCGCCGAGTCCGGGGATGAGCAGCAGCGGCGGGCCGTCCCCGGAGATGCTCACCGCCAGGTCGATGCCGTCAGGTGCGGCGACTCGGGTCTCGGTCATGGCGGTCATGCTAGCCGCGCGCCGGTGAACCACGTTGCTGTCTGCGCGCCACCCGGGGTCGTGATCAGCGACCAGAATAGGCACATGCCCGAGCGGTTCTTCATCGAGGGCGCTGCCTCGCCGTCGTCCGGGGCGGTGATCGACGGTGCGCTCGCTCATCACATCGCGCGCTCGCTGCGCATGCGACCGGGAGAGATGATCATCGTTGTCGACGGTGCGGGCGACGAGCACGGGGTGCTGCTGCGCTCGATCAGTGCCGACCACGTCGAGGGCGACGTTCGCTGGACGCGGCGCGCCACAGGCGAACCGCAGCTGCGGATCACGGTGATCCAGGCACTTCCGCGCGACCGGATGGATGACTGCATCGACGTCCTCGTCGAGGCCGGCGCGGCCGCGATCCGTCCCGCGATCACCGAGCGGGTGGTCAGCCGCCCCGCGGACGATCGCATCCCGCATCGCCTGCTGCGCTGGCAGGCGATCGCCCGGGAGGCGGCGCAGCTCGCCGGGCGCGGCATCATTCCTCCCGTCCACGCTCCGGTCGCTTTCGCCGACACGCTGCGCGCGGTGGAGCCCGGGACCAGGCTGATCGCGTGCACCTTCGACGGTGCGATGTCGCTCGCGGAGGTCGAGGTGGACGCTGCCGCACCCATCGCGGTGTGCATCGGCCCCGAGGGCGGCTTCGGTTCGCACGACTGGGAGGCACTGCGTGCCGCGGGCGCCGAGACCGCGCATATGGGTGCCCGCGTGCTCCGCACTCGGTACGCCGGAGCGGTCGCCTGCGCGCTGCTCCTCGGCCGCAGCGGCGACCTCGCCCGCCCTCCTGCAGGGGAGCCCCCGGGGTGACTTGCTTCGCGCTAGGCTCGTCAACCCATGAGTGACTGCCTGTTCTGCGCGATCGCGGCCGGCGACATCCCATCCGATCGGGTCCACGAGGACGACGACGTGGTCGCCTTCCGCGACATCAATCCCCAGGCGCCGACGCACATCCTGGTCATCCCGCGCGAGCACATCGGCTCAGCCGCCGAACTGACCCCGGCCCAGGACGGACTGTGGGCACGGCTGCTGCACGTCGCCCAGCAACTGGCCGAATCCGAACGGCTCGACGAGCGCGGTTACCGGCTGGTCACCAGCGTAGGCGTCGACGGGGGTCAGACCGTGCACCACCTCCATCTCCATTTGCTCGGTGGCCGGGCGCTCACCTGGCCGCCCGGGTAGAGCGGTCCGACCGGCCTCAGCCCCGGAAGGCGCCACGAATAGAGTCGAAGAATCCCTTCTTGACCTCGGCGGGCCTGCCGTCACGCTGACCCAGCTGTTCGTACAGCTGGCGTTCGGCGTGGGTCACGTGCGCCGGCACAGCGATGTGGACGATGCAGAGCTGGTCGCCGCGGCGGCCGCTGCGCACGTGGGGCACGCCCATCCCTGAAATCTTCACCACCTTGCCATGCTGTGTCCCCGCCGGCACCTCCACCTCGTGTTCGCCACCGACGGTGGGCACGGTGATCCGGTCCCCGAGCACCGCCTGGGGCACGCTCACGGCCAGCTCGTAGAGCAGGTCCTGGCCGCGCCGCACCAGGTGTTCGTGCGGGGTGATCCGGAAGCCGACGTAGAGATCGCCGCGCGCCCCGCCGCGAGGACCGGCCTCGCCCTGGCCCGCGTAGCGAAGGGTCAGGTCCTCGTCGACCCCCGGCGGGATGGTGATGTCCAGCTTCTGGCGCTCGTCGACCCGGCCCTGGCCGCGGCAGCTCGGGCAGGGCTGTTCGATGATCCTGCCCTCGCCGCGGCAGCGCGGGCACGCGGCGACATTGACCATCTGGCCGAAGATGCTCTGCACGGCGCGCCGGACCTGGCCGCTGCCACCGCAGTCGGGACACTGCGCCGCCTGCGTGCCGGGAGCCGCCCCGCTGCCGGCGCAGTCCGGGCACGTCCCCTTGCGCGGCACCTCGATGGTGCGGCTGGCTCCGAACACGGACTCCTCGAAGGTGATGTCGACGTTCATGCGCAGGTCGGCGCCCGGCTGCGGACCACCGCGGCGGCGCCGGCCGCCGCCCGCGCCACCACCGAAGAACATGTCGAACAGGTCGAAGGCGGAGTCGAAGGAGAAGCCACCAAGGTCCGGCATGCCGTTGCCGGCGTGCCCGTAGGCGTCGTAGCGCTGCCGCTTCTGCGGGTCGCTGAGCACCGCGTAGGCCTCACCGACCTCCTTGAAGCGCTCCTCGGCCGCCTTGTCGCCCTGGTTGCGATCCGGATGGAACTGCATCGCCAGCTTGCGATAGGCGCGCTTCAACTCCTCCGGCGAGGCGGTGCGCTCCACGCTGAGCACCTCGTAGTAGTCGCGCTTCACCGTCGCCATGACTAGCCGACTCCACCGGGCGCGGCGGGATGGGCGATGCGCACCAGGGAGGGACGCAGCACACGGTCGTGAAGCCGGTAGCCTCGCTGCAGCTCGGTGGTCACGGTGTCGACGACGACACCGTCGCTCTCGTCGGCGCCGATGGCCTCGTGCAGCGAGGGATCGAACGGGTGTCCCTCGGCCTCGATCGGGTGGACACCGAGCTTCGCCAGCGCGGCCTCGAACTCACGAACCACCAACTCCAACCCGCTGACCAGGTCCTGGGTGCCGGACTCGCCGGCATGGGCGACCGCGCGGCGCAGGTTGTCGAGCACCGGCAGCAAGGCCCGGGCGGCGTCCTCGCTGGCGTAGCGGGAGCGATCCGACAGCTCCTGGGTCTTGCGCCGCCGGAAGTTCTCGAAATCGGCGGCGAGACGCAGGTAGCGCTCGTCGGGCACCTCGGTGGGGGTTTCCTCACCGGTGCTCTCCGCGACCGGCCCCCGCTCGTCGCGCTCCTCCGCCTCGGAGCCCGCGGTGGGCTCGCCGGCCGCCGGTCGCCGCTCGTCGCTGTCGATGGTGCTCATCCGAGTGTCCTGCTGAGGGCGTCGCCGACGCGGGTCGCCACGTACCGTACCCGCGGCGCGACCTGTGAGTACTGCATGCGGGTGGGGCCGAGCACGCCGAGCGTCCCCCAGCGCTGGGCGCCGACCCGGTACGTGGTCATCACCAGGCTGCACAGCCGGAGCTGCTCGAGACCCGTTTCCCGCCCGATCATGATCTGGGTGCCGTGGTCGCCCTCCAGCGCCGCCAGCATCTCCCCGAGGATGCGCTCCTCCTCGAGCAGGTCGAGCACCTCCTGGAAGCGGCTGACATCGCCGAACTCCGGTTGGTGGAGCAGGTTGCGGACCCCGTCGTGCACGACCAGTGTGTCCTGGCGGGCGTCGACGGATTGCATGAACGCCACGATTGCCGTCATCGCCTCCGTCCACAGTGAGGTGGCCGGCTCGCCCTCTCGCGCGCCCAGGGCGGCGACATCGGCGGAGTCGAGACCAGCGAGGCCGGCGTTGAGACGCTGCGCCAGAGCGCTCAGCTCGAGCTGGTCGGTCTCGCGGCTCAGCGCGATGGGCTGCTGGCGGATCAGGTTGCCCTCGAGCACCAGCAGCAGCAGAGCGTGACGCGACTCGAGGGAGACGATGTCGAGGTGCTTGAGCCGGGCCCCGAGCGCGCGCGGCCCGGTCACCATGCTCACCGCGTCGGTGACCAGCGCCAGTGCTCGGGCGGCCACGTCCAGCGTCTCCTCGAGGCCGCCGGGCAGCTGGGAGAAGAAGGGGTCCATCTGGCGGCGCACCGCCACCGGCACGGCCTCCTCCTCCATGAGGAAGTCGACGTAGTACCGGTATCCGAGGTCCGAGGGCACTCGCCCTGCCGATGTGTGCGGCTGAAGCAGGTAGCCGACGTCGACCAGGTTGGCGAGCTCGTTGCGGATCGTCGCCGATGACCACGAGGCGAGATGCACGGCCAGGGCGTGGGAGCCGACCGGCACCCCGGTGCGGGTGAAGTCGGCGACGACGGCCTTCAGGATCTGCTGCTTTCGCGAATCGAGGGGGGTGGGGACGGGTGTCTCCAACGCGCTCTCCTCCGCAGCCCGTTGCCGCGGGTTTAGCACTCTTTACTTACGAGTGCTAAATGCTACCACGAGCAGGCACCGACGGCCCCACGCGGAGTTCCCTGCCGGCGGAATGGCGCAGCAGGTCGAGCACCTCACGCGCCTTCCACGACTCCATGGCCATGGCCGTCGACCAGGACACGCCGGCGCTCATCAGCTGCTCGACGACAGGGGGTGGTGGCGGCTGGTGCACGGGGAGTCGGCTCACTGCGGCCATCGTGCGAGATTCGCCGCCAGACTTCCAGTCCTGCAAGCACATCGTGACGCGGCCGTCTGGAGGCCACGGAAACCGTCCGCCGAGCCGTTACAGGGAGGTCACAGCCGCCCCTTGACAAGCGACGTTCACGCGCAGCGCGCCGCCAGCCGCAGCGCGAGCTGATTGAGCACGTCCTCACCGCGCGCGGTGACCGTCGCCAGGGATCCGTCCAGCTCGAGGAACCCGGCACCGGCGAGCTCGCGCGCCTCGGCCACGACCGCCTCGTCCTCGAGCCGCACGCCCTCGCGGAGCCGGAGACCCAGCATGATCGACTCCTCGGCGCGCATGGTCGCGTCGACCCACTCGAGGCCGTTCACCGCGAGCGGCGCCTCGCTCCGCGCCGCCACGTAGGCCTCGACATCGCGGCCGTGGTCGTACCGGAAGGCGACGGCGTCCGCCGGCGCGTTGAGGCCCAGGGAGGCCGCGGACTGAGCCGGCAGGTGGCCGTGGGCGCCGACGCCGGCGGCCGCGTAGTGGCCATTGCGCCAGTACACGAGGTTGTGCGCGCACTGGCGACCGTCTCGGGCGAAGTTGCTCACCTCGTACTGCGTGTAGCCCGCGCGCGCCAGCGCCTCAACTGCAATGCGGTGCTGGCGGAGAGCGGTCTCCGGGTCCACGACACGCACGCGGCCCTCGGCAACGGAGCGGTGCAGCGGCGTGCCGTGCTCGATGGTCAGCTCGTAGCAGGAAACATGATCGGGCGCGGCATCGATCACCCGCTGCAGGGACTCCTCCCAGCGTGGGTCGTCCAGTCCCGGGACCCCATAGATGAGGTCGGCGCTCACATTGTCGAAGCCGGCCTCACGCACCTCACGGAGGGCGGCGATCGCCCGGTCGGCGTCGTGAACTCGTCCGAGGAAGCCGAGGATGTCGGCGTGGGTGCTCTGCACTCCCACGCTGACCCGGTTGAACCCGGCTGCTCGCCACGCTCGCGCTCGGTGCGGGGAACAGCTCGACGGGTTCACCTCGAGCGTCATCTCCGCGACGGTGGCGATGTCGAAGGCGCCGCGCACCTCCTCCATCAGCCCCGCCATCAGGGTGAGGTCGAGCAGGCCCGGCGTCCCGCCACCCACAAAGATGGTGCGCAGCGCGCACCCTGCGACCACGGGGCTCAGCGCACGCACCTCGGCCCGCAGAGCGGCGATGTACTCGTGCTGCCCTCTCGCCCCGGCGACGGAGACGAAGTCGCAGTACTCGCACTTCCGCTCACAGAAGGGGACGTGAAGGTACAGGGCACCGACCTGCGCGACGGCGACGAGGTTCATGGAACGGTCTCCTGGTCCAGCTTCGTTGACCTCGGAACTGCGGACGCGGACCGTCCGCGAATCTAACACAGCTCGGTGACGGAACCTGACCGGCCGGTCCGGGATTGGCCAGTCATCTGACGCTTCGCTCCGATGTTGTGACAAGGCGGTGGCGGTGCCCTCGGCTGCGAGCCAGAGATCAGAACATCAGCCCGTCACTTCGTATACCTGTGGGGGGGAACAACCGCGCCCCCCAGGAACAGTCGCCGGAGTCAGCATTGAGAACTCAGTTTCGGGGCCACCGCCAGGAGCGTGATGGGCAGTCGCTTGTCGAGTTCGCCCTCGTGTTGCCCCTGATGCTTCTCCTGATTGGCGGCGGGTACACGATGTGGACCGGGCTGCATGCCGCGATCGGTGTTGCCAGTGCAGCCCGAGCTGGTGCGCTCACCGCATCAGCGCAGCTGACAACCAACAAATCTCAGCCCTTAGCAGGCTCCGGACGGCCGTACTCGCTGGCGCAGATGAACGCAGTGCTCGCCAACGCTGCCAAGGCTGTGACCGCGGAGGACGGCGTCACCCAGTACCAGGCCGCTCCCTGTAACCCGGGAGTCCCGTGTGTCTCGATCAGCTCATCGAACCTGCCAACTGGGGGCGGTGTCTACCTCCCCGTCGTCACCATTTCGGTGACCCAATCGATCGCCCCACAGGTACCAATGATGTCGCAGTTCACGGTCGCGGCGACTGCCACCTGTCCGGCCCCGGGGGGATCATGAGAGGAGTGCGAGGCCGGTCGGCGGAGGGCGGTCAGGTCATCATCCTTCTGGCGCTGGCGATGGTCATCGTGCTGGGAATGGTGTCGATCGCCCTCGACGGCAGCTACGGACTCGTGCAACAGCGGCGTGACCAGAGCGGCGCCGACTTCGCAACTCTCGCCGGGGCGCAGGAACTGCGCTCGTGGTGTCTGAATGGCACGTCGCTCCCGAGTGACGCGCAGGTGCACGCCGCCCTCCAGAGCGTCATCACGCAAAACGCCACCAATGTCGCGTCATGGCAGGCGATGTACCTCGACGGCTCGGCGCCACCAAAGTCAACGGGGTACGCGGTCGGGTCGGGGCCCGGCGGCTACCCGCCCCCCAACGCCTGCGGCGTGTCGGTGCAGGTCAACTCACGCTGGCCGACTTTCCTTGGCGGCATTCTGGGGTTCAGCCAGGGGAACACGCTGGCATCCGCCGCCTCGAGCAACTCCCCACACACCGGCACCCTGGCGTCCATTTACTCGATTGACCCAACCGGCCCGCACGCCATCCTCGGCGGCGGAGCGGGGACGTTCGTTGTCAGCGGCGACATGTACATCAACACCAACACGACGACATGGGCAGGCAACGAGCCGGCATACGACCAGAAGACGGGAGTTGGGACAACGCTGTTCTACAACGACTCGCTCGACGCCAAGGGACACAGCAACATCTACGTCTTCGGCACCATCCATGCACCCACGATGCCACTTGACACATGCTTTGGAACTGGAGCCGCCCAGGGCGCAGCGTATGGCGTGCCGGCGGGCCCGGCCAACCAGTACGACCCAAGCCTGCCGTTGTCGGCGCAAGGCGGCGCCAACAACATCCCGCCCTGCAACGTGCTGCATCCCACTGTGGAGTACGACGGGATCGACAACACTTGGAAGCCGAAGGGCGACCCTCTCAATCCGCCAACGGGTGGCGCCATTCCCGACCCCATGGACCCCGCCAACGCCAGCCTGGGTGCGTGCCCGGGCGTCGTGTACCCCACCTTCACGAGCGCCACTCAGGTCCCTGGCTATGTACCCCTGACCGGACAGTACAGCCTCCCGCTCGAGCCGGGTGTGTACGCCTATGCGATGAAGATCACCTCCAGCGTGGACTTTGCTGACTGCTCCCCGAATGGGGTGTGGGCGTATGACACCACTGCCACTCCGTCAAATCCGAACAACTTCCCCGGCCTCTTCCGCTTCCCGTTGGGCCTACAGATCAACCTGCAGCACGCAACCGATGTCGTGCGCGGTAACAACGTGATGTTGGCCATGGGCAGTCCGCTCGCGCTACCCGGCAACGTCCCGGGCACATACAACGCGACGACAGGCGCCTTTACCGCCACCGGCGCGGGCAACGGCGGACCCTGCGTTCCCCTCAACGCCAAGAGCGATGACAATGGCGGCACTCTGCAAGCCGACGCCGACCAGAGCGCCGTCACCTGCCCAGGGACCAGCGGGCTCTACCCCTCCATCAACTACGCGAACAATGCGGTCCCTGCCAGTACTCACCCGAACGGACCCGACGGCAACGGCGGCAACTTCTCCCTGCTGGTCGGCGGCGTGGGTGGCTCCAAGGTGACGCTGATGCCCCCGTACTCAGGTCCGTACCTTCAGGTTCTCGCCTTTCAGAACCGCACGACCCCGGCGAACTTCGGCTTCGACGCGATGCCCGGCGACGGGGCCACCGACAACTTCACCGGTCTCATCTATAACGCGTCGCGCCCGAGCTCCGCCCCGTTCGGGTTCTGGGATCCCACTGGCATCCCCTTCAACTCCGGTGGAACACTCCAAGCCGGCTATGGCATCACATCGGACTCAGGCGCTGGTTGGAACCCCTCGACGACGACATCGTCCGTGACGGTCAACGGGATCTGTGTCGTGGACGACTTCAACACCGACGGCGCCACCAACATCACGATCCTCGGGACCACGTACAAGTTCCCCACCGGTGGTCTCGGGCCGAGCATCGTGGGCTAGAGGATGACCGCGCGCCACAGGCGGGCCAGCCGCGGACAGAGCATGGTGGAATTCGCGATGGTGTTTCCGATCGCCACCATGCTGTGCCTTGGGATTATCGCGGGATCGTACCTGTTCTTTCAAAGCTCGACCATCAGCGACGGTGCGCGGGCCGGTGCACGCATGGCCTCGATCGAGACGTCACTCCAGGACACAAGCGCCAGCGGCGGTGGCCAGTGCTCGAGCAGATCAGGAGAGTCGACGATACCGGAGACGATTGAAGATGCCGTCGCCAAGGCGTCACCGCAGCTCAGCATCAACCCAAATCGGCTGTGCAGGGATGCAACCTACACGGGCACACCGACGCACCCATATCAGCTGGTCCAAGCCGCCGCAGGTGGCGTTGGCAACATTACCGTTCAGGTGACGTACGACACCACCCAGCTTCCTGCAGCGCTTACGGCTGTGACGGTCACTGTGACGTTCGGCGCCAAGGGCATCGCGTGGCCCTTGCAGGCGCTCTATCCTCTGTCCGGACACAGCACCGCGCCCGTCTTCGCGCCCGTCGCATCGTAGTACAACAGCTGCGACACCTGCTACAAGATGGTTGCTGGACGCAGATCCGCGCAGACCCCTGCGACGGCTGTGGCGCGCCGGTTGCCTGCCAGATATCTCGCCAGCCCCGTTTCACCTCCGGCGGGCAGCGCCTCGGAGTTGCTCACTGTCTCGCTCTTGGGGCGCGCTTGGGTCTGTGTTCCGACGAGTTTGCCGGCCGGCCGCCATTGCCGTTGCGCTCGAGCATCCGTGCCCGGGCGCGGCGCCCCGGCGCACCGACCAGCCGGCTGAACCCCGGATAGAGGGTCACAGTCCCGAAGAGGGCGATGACGTCGGACAGGGCGATGAGCAGGCCGTCACTCAGCTTCAGGTTCCGGATGAACTGGTCAGTCGACTGCGCGGCACTGGCAGGGTGCACGAACACCGTGCCGAGCATCAGTGACAGGAGCGCATACATGACGCCGAGCGACAGCGACTCGAGGAGGCGGAGGTTGCGGGGCTGACCGGTGAACCTGCGTGCCAGGGGCATCACCACCACGCAAGCCACCACCAGGTACTGGGGCTGGAAGAAGAAGACGTCGATGATCAGCGGGTTGGTGTGCGAGGTGAGGTTGATGATCAGCCCGATCGGGATCTGCAGGGCGAAGGCGAGCCCCAGCAAGGCCAGCAGACCACGGCTCGTCCAGGGCACATCCCGGGCATCGATGAGCGGCGTCGCATGCCTGCGCCGAGGCCGGGCCACCGTCGTCGTCGCCGGCGCAGCCGCCTCCACCGCGGGTTCAACGACCACAGGGGCGGTCCTGCTCTTGGCGGGGCGGCGGCGCTTCTTCGTTGCCATGCCTATTCGTCCAGCTTGAGCACGGCCATGAAGGCCTCCTGTGGTATCTCGACGTTGCCCACCCTCTTCATCCGCTTCTTCCCCTCCTTCTGCTTCTCGAGCAGCTTGCGCTTGCGCGTGATGTCACC
>CABECE010000025.1_pt1 | contig 15657 bp, 17 predicted proteins | sample 3132761 | NCBI WGS metagenome assembly CABECE01 (sample SAMEA5534347, study PRJEB31848) | metagenome | biome: tundra; feature: field; material: soil | place: USA | collected 2013-05 | depth 0.45 m | reverse complement strand
GCGGTGCTGGTCACCTTCATCGTGGAACTCTTCATCTGGCGGCGCGAGCGTCAGGCCGGTGCAATGACGGGCTTCGGTCGTGATCGCGACTCAGGGAGGCGCGTCAAGGTGGCGTGAGCCGCCGCGGAGCACACACAGAGGGCCCGCCGGCAGTTGTCACGGGCCCTCTACCGTTGTGATAGCGAGGTGCCGGGCCGCGGAGCGGCCCCCACTCATGCGGTAGTGTCTCCTCCCAGAACCCACTCGCGTCGCCGTCATCCAAAGGAGATCCCGCCCGATGTCAGCCTCAACCACATCCCCTGTCCCCAGCTCCAAGGCAACCGGGGCCACCGAGGGCGCGGAGGCCGCCGTGGAGGCGATCGCTGGCTCGGCCAACCAGGACGCGACATTTTCGCTGCAGTTGACCCGGGACCAGAAGGACATCCGCGACTGGGTTCACGGCTTCGCCGCGGACGTCATCCGCCCGGCCGCCCACGAATGGGACGAGAAGGAGCAGACCCCGTGGCCGATCATCCAGGAGGCCGCGAAGATCGGCCTGTACGGGTTCGAAGGCGTGGCGCGATTCTTCGCCGACCCGACCGGCCTGACCATGCCGATCGTCAACGAAGAGCTGTTCTGGGGAGACGCGGGCATCGGCATGTCGATCATGGGAACCGCGCTGGCCGTGGCGGCGATCTACGGCCAGGGCACGGGCGAGCAGATCGGCGAGTGGATTCCCCGCTGCTTCGGCACCCAGGACGACGTCAAGGTCGCCGCGTTCTGTGCCTCGGAGCCCAACGCGGGTTCGGACATCTCCGGGGTGCGCACGAGTGCAAAGTTCGACGAAGCCACCAACGAGTGGGTGCTCAACGGCCAGAAGGCGTGGGCGACGAACGGCGGCATCGCCGACGTGCACGTGGTCATCGCATCGGTCGACCGAGAGCTCGGCGCCCGCGGCCACGCCGCGTTCGTCGTGCCGATGAGCGAGGCCAAGGGCATCTCCCAGGGGACAAAGGTGTCAAAGCACGGCCTGCGCGCCTCGCACACTGCCGATGTGTTCCTCGACGACTGCCGTGTCCCCGTCGGATACGTGCTCGGGGGCAAGGACAAGCTTGAGGAGCGCCTCGCCCGGGTGCGCGAGGGCAAGAAGAGCAAGTCCCAGGCGGCCATGCAGACCTTCGAGGCCACTCGACCGACGGTCGCCGCGCAAGCGCTCGGCATCGCCCGCGCCGCGTACGAGTACGCGCTGGAGTACGCCAAGGAGCGCGAGCAGTTCGGCAGGAAGATCATCGAGAACCAGGCGATCGCGTTCACGCTGGCGCGGATGAAGATGGAGACCGACGCGGCCCGCCTGCTCGTCTGGCGAGCGGCCTGGATGGGACGCACCCGGGTTCCGTTCGAGAACGCCGAGGGCTCGATGAGCAAGCTGAAGGCTGGGGAGGTCGCGGTGTGGGTCACCGAGCGTGCGATCCAGATCCTCGGGGGCAACGGCTATACGCGCGACTTTCCCGTCGAGCGTTGGCACCGTGACGCGAAGATCTACGACATCTTCGAGGGAACCGCCGAGATCCAGCAGCTGGTGATCTCGCGAGCCATCTCGGGGATGCACATCAAGTAGCTCTGGGACTGGCTTTTCGCGCTGTGCAGGGAGGCGGAGTCCGCGGGGCGGGCCTCGGAGGACGACCCGACATCGGAGTCGCTGTAGACCTTCTTGGCGCGTCCGCTTATCGGATGCGCTGCATGGCACGGAACGCGGGCGTCAGCGCGTCGTACAGGCTGTTGAACACCGCTCGTTGCTCGTGATAGAGCGCAGCGGAACGCGGCTGGGGGTGATGATGGTCGGCGACCCGGACCAGGCCCGCGGCAACGTCGAGACTCCCGATAAGGCCGATAGCGTGCATGCCGAGGAGTGCAGCACCGAACGCGGAACCCTCGCTGCTGGCAGCGAAGCCCACGTCTGAACCGAGAACGTCGGTCAGGAGTTGCCGCGTGAAAGGGTCGCGCAGGAAGCCTCCGGTGGCGCGGATTTCGCGCACCTCGTGCCCGGCGGCGCGCACCGCTTGCAGCACCAACGCAAGCTGCTGGCACACACCCTCGAGCGCCGCGCGCACCAGGTGGCTGCGGCGATGGGTGTGCCGCAGTCCAATATAGGCGCCTTGCGCCAAGGCACTCCAGTGAGGCGCCCGCTCGCTCAGCAGATACGGCAGCATCAGCAACCCGTCGGAGCCGGGAGGCGCCTCCGCCGCAAGTTCGATCAACGCCTCCTTGCCGCCGTCGCCGAGCTCCGGTGCGAGCGCCTGTGTTGCCCAATCCAGCACCGCGCCGCCGTTGCTGATCGCCCCGCCCACCGCCCACAGATCATCAGTGAGGGCGTAGCAGAACACCCGGCAAAGTGGATCGACCACAGGTTTCTCGACCATGACGCGAATCGCGCCGCTGGTTCCCACCGAGCACGCCGCGACACCGGGCTGGACCGCGCCGACGCCCAGGCTCGCGAGGGGTCCGTCCCCCGCTCCCACGATCAGCGGAACGTTGCTGAGTCCCAGTTCCGTGGCCGCCGCCGGGGTGAGCGCCAGTCGATGCGTGGTCGGTACGACCGTCGGAAGTTGCTCGCGGGTAATCGCGGCCACCGCCAGCGCCCGCGGCCACCAGTCCCGGGTGGTGATGTCGAGGAGGCCGGTCGCGGATGCGATCGACCGGTCCATGACGTACTCACCCGTGAGGTGCGCGACCACGTACTCCTTGATCCCCACCCAGCGACGCGCGGCGGCGAACACAGCGGGCTCCGTCTCGCGAAACCACACCAGCTTGGACAGGGGCGCCATCGGATGGACCGGCGTCCCGCTTCGCTGGTGCAACTCGCGCCCGCCGGCACCGACGCGCAGGCGTTCGGCCTGCCGGGTGGCACGCGTATCGGCCCAGGTCAGCGAGGGCGTGATGGCGACGCCCGCGTCGTCGAGCCCGATCAGGCTGTGCATCGCCGAGCTGAATGACACCGCCGCGATCGCCAGTCCCTGACCGCGCACATCTGCCACCACCTCACGCAGCGCGGTCATGACCACGTCGCGGACAACGACCGGATCCTGGACCGCTTCACCGGGCCGGGGCTCGTCCAACGGGTACCCGTGCTCCGCCTCAGACCGGCGTGCGCCGCTCTGCTCGTATGCGACCACCTTGGTGCTGGTGGTGCCGATGTCCACTCCGATGACCGTCGTCATGCTGGTCATAGGATCAGCGACAGTCCGTACACACACGCAAAGGCAACCATCGAGACGATCGTCTCTGGCAGTCCCGCCACGCGGATCAGGACCACGATCGCCGCGATCGCGATCGCGGCGTATAGATCAGGAGTTGAGTGTTGTGCGCCGTCACGTGAGACCCTCCGATGCGACGGTTGCGACGCCGGGGCGCGGCGTGAGCCGCGTCGCAGTGACTATGACGACCGTAATCGAGGACCTTTGGCCCTGGCAGAGAAGGTAGCGTCAGCGCGAGGTGTGCTCGGATGCCATCAGTCGAGGAAGGCTCATCATAAAAGCACTCGCCTACCAGGGGACACACCAAGGGCGTGAAGGGTCGCTCCCTTTCGTGGCTGTCGGACTGAGCGGCAACATACCAGAGTGGTAACCTTTCTGTTACCGTCACGCTCCGTGAGCTTGCGAGCGACCACCGCCCACGTCGGGGACCCTTTTGATGCTCTGGGGAACCCGAACCGACGCAGCATCGTCGAGTTGCTCGCCGGCCGGCCGCTGTCAGTGCGGGAGATCGCAGACGAGCTGCCGATCAGCCGCCCCGCGGTATCTCGGCACCTGCGATTGCTCGAGGGCGCGGGGTTGGTGGTCGATGAGCAGGTTGGCGCGCGCCGGCTGTATCGCCTCCAGGAGGAGGGAGCTGACGCCCTCCGCCGCTACCTCGAACAGGTGTGGGGCGATGCAGCTGCACGCTTTCGGATGTTCGCCGAGAACACGTCGCGGCCTCCAGAGCGGCGGTGATCGAGCCGCTGCGGTTCTCGCTCGTGGTGGGCTGCGATGCGGCGCACGCCTTCGAGACCTGGACGACGCGCGTGGAAATCGAGCACCGGGGGTGGGATCGCCTCGGCGCCGAGCCGGGTTCCCAGTGGCGCGACGCCAACGTCGGTGGGTGGAATGGCGTGCTCTCGGTGTTCGCCAGGGTGTGTGATGATCGTTTGATCGCTGCCGAAGCAGACTACACAAGGGGGTCGCCATGAGCACCACGGTTGTCGTGCGCTACACGACGCGAGTCGATGCCGCCGATGAGAACCAGCGGTTGGTGGAGGAGGTGTTCGCCCAGCTTGCTGCAGACGATCCTGGCGGGTTGCGCTACGCAACATTCCGGCTCGCAGACGGTGTGACCTTCGTCCACATCGCGGTCGTCGAGGGTGAGGTCAACCCGCTGTCGCGGACGGCGGCGTTCGCCGAGTTCCAACGCGAGATCGGTGACCGCTGCGTCGACCCACCAGTGGCTGCCGACGCCACCCTTATCGGTTCCTATCGCTTCCTGCCCGGATGATCGATGGTACGTCAGACCGGTTGCTCTGGCGCGTTGCGTTGAGGCCGCACGCGGCGCAGGGCCAACGAGTCGGAGACAGGGCTAGTTGCAAAGTTCCTCCAGCCAGCCTCCGACAACGACGTTACCGACCCGTCTGTCTCGGTTTACACACCCTGCTGGCGGCCCATTGCACCGATCACGTGCATTCCACAGCACAGGGGAGCCTGAACCACCCTCCCGGCGGCGATCTCGGCGACACAGCAGAAGAAGGGAAACAAGACCACCAGGGCGGTAAGAGTGGAGATAGATTGCCTTCTGAGCGTTACCGCATGTGCTGCCGCCCTGGCCTGGGGAGTACACGCAACGTCAACAGGCTAGAACAGGGCGGCAAGGCATGGTATAGTGACGGGTACCGATACTATGCCCGCTCTTACCGCCCCGCCAAACGACACCAACATACGCCTTGGCCACCTGGATCGCCGGGCGCTTCAGACTCTCGCGCGCCGCCGTCTACCGCTCTGGGACGCCTCTGAGCCGCTCCCCGACGTCCCGAAGGCGCGCCAGCGCCAGATGGCGAGCCGACTGATGCGGGGCGGGTATCTCGACCGCATCGAGCGCGGGCTGTATCGCGTGGTGCCCTTGACTGGCGCCAGCGCCATTGACCCCATCGAACTGGTGGGCGCCTGGTTTGCCCCGGAGCCTCACGCGATTGTTGGGCCCGCGGCTGCGGAATACCACGGGCTCATCCTCGACACCCCGACAACCGTCGGCGTTCAACTCGCACGCCCAAAGCCACGCGACGTTGTCTATCAGCGGATGCGCTACCAGTTCACGACGGCCGCTCGCAACTCCGTGTTGGCCGATAACATCGACGTGATCACGGGTCGGGTTGTCACCCACATCGCCTCGCCGGGGAAGCTGCTGGTCCTGCTTCTGGCGCAGCCCAGAACCGGCCGCTTTGCCGGACGAGACGCTCGGTTGGCCACAGAGATCGTCATCCGAGGAGCTGCCACTGACATCTGGAAGGGGGTCAACTGGCCGTCGCTAATCATGCGCCACGGCAATCGCGCCGTTGCTCGCCGCCTGGCCTTCCTCCTCGAGCAGAACCACGTCGATGGTTTCGAGTCGCTGCGCCCTCTGGTCGGGAACGCAGAGATCACCAATTTCTCCACCGCTCATCCCGCCGTCGGTCCTGTGCTGAACCGCTGGCGTCTCCGGGTCAACGATCCCGCTCTGCTGGGGGCTGGGGTCGAGTAATGCACCCACTCGAAGCTGAAGATCTCGAACGCTACGCCAACGAGTACGGTGTCGCGCCAATTGTGGCTCAACGCGACTATGCGGCGTGCCGCATCGCGTTCGCGATTTCGCGGGACAAGACGTTGTGTGATTCGGTCGCCTTCAAGGGCGGCTTCGTGCTGCGTAACGGGTACCACAGTGCCCGCGCATCAAAGGATATTGACGCCACAGTCGGGAGAAAAGCGGAATCGCTCGATACAGAACAGCTGCGAACGCAAATCTCGCGACGGTGCAAGGACCTCCAGCTACGTTTTCAGCGCAGTCCGGTGACCACCGGTGTGGACAGCATCGATCTTGGAACGATCGGCTATCGCGGCCCTCTTGGCGCAGCGAAACTCGTGCTCGAGCTGAGTCGGCGCGAGGACTGGATCCGCCCCCTGTCCGACGTTCGCATCGATCGGTTCAGCATTCCCTCGTTCACGATACGGTGCTTGTGTCTCGAAGAGATGATCGCGGAGAAGTGGCGATGCCTGCTGCAGCGATCTCCTAATCGGCCAGGGGATCCATATGACCTGTGGGACTTATGGGAGCGCGTCGCGGCTCTCCAAGAGGCATCGGGGGATCCAATCAGCGAGACGACGGTGCGTGATCTCGTCCCTCGCAAGGTGGGCGACGGGAGCCTCAGCCGGATGGAAGAGAATCTCGGAGCATACCGACGTGGGTGGGAACGCGAGCGCGGCAACGTGCTACCCGAAGATGCACCGGACTTTGAGGTTGTCGCCATCGCGGTTCGGGACGCGGCGCGGACGTGGACCGCATGGAAGTGACCTTCAGTTCGTTCGATGGCCTTCCTTGTGAGCCTCGAACTGCCGATCACCATATCGATGGCTAGCGCGGACTCTCTGCACTAGCCATCGATATGGTGATCGGGTTGACCGCAGTTGGCCGAGGAGAGCCACGCGTACGCTGAGCGGCTGCGGAGGACCTGGATGCCCAGGAGACGGGCACGCTCCTCGAGATGCTGACGGCGCTCCGCTAGGCTGCGACTCCGAGGCCTCGGTACTCCGGGAGGATCACGTTCACCTGAAAGAACTCGCTCGGTCGATTGCCGAGTGGAAACCCGGGCAGGACCGCGCAGCGCTGCACCGTCTGCTCGACGAGTTCTGTGACATCAGCACCGCCCATTTCGTGGTTGAGGGGGAAGTCTGCATGCCGGTCGTCCACAGCCGAACCCCCGCTGGCAGCGAACAACTGCTGTTTGAGGCAGTGGAGATCGAGGTCTTCGAGGACGCCGTCAAACACGCATCGCCACAGGTAAACGAGCGGCCCTGACCCCTCCGGTCCCGTGCCAGCCGCTCCCGCGCGGCGCTGCCTCCGAGGACGGCAACGCTCAACCGCGCGTGGAAGACAGAGGCTGCGGGTGGCGATGTTCAGCCGTTTGCGGAAACGTGCGTTGGTAGGTCGGGATTAAAGTCCCACGTTCTTGTGACTGGCGGCCGTGGTGGGCGCCCCGTCTCTCGATGGATGCTCAGGGCGTGACCAAGCACATCGTCATCCTCGGGGCGGGCACCGGCGGCACCCTGGTCGCCAACCGGCTCCGCCGCATCCATGCCGCCGAGGACGTGCGCATCACCGTCGTTGACCCGGACGACCAGCACCTCTATCAGCCGGGCCTGCTCTTCATCCCCTTCGGGCTCGCCCACGGCGACAATCTAACGCGTCCGCGCAAAGATCAGTTGCACCACGGCATCGAACTGCTGCAGACGGCCGTGGAGCGAGTGGAGTTGGCCGACAACCGTGTCGTACTTGCTGACAATCGAACCCTCGCCTACGACGTGCTCGTCGTCGCCACCGGCGCCACCCTCGTACCGGAGGAGACGGAGGGGCTCGTCGGGCCCGGGTGGATGGAGCGTGTGTTCACCTTCTACACGCTGGCCGGGGCCACCGCGCTCGCCGATGCGCTCGCACGGTTTGATAAGGGGCGACTCGTCGTCAACGTTGTCGACATGCCCATCAAGTGCCCAGTGGCTCCGTTGGAGTTCTGTTTTCTGGCGGATTGGTTCTTCCGCAAGCGCGGCATCCGCGATCGGGTCCACATCACCTACGTCACGCCGCTCGACGGCGCCTTCACCAAGCCGGTGGCGTCGAAGATGCTCGGCTCACTGCTGGACGAGAAGGGTGTGGACGTCGTCACCGAGTTCAACACCGGAAACGTTGACGGCGCAGCCGGCCATCTGGTCGGCTACGATGGCAGAACGGTGAATTTCGACATCGCCGTGGTTGTTCCTCTGCATGGCGGTGCCGAGTACGTCGCGCGATCGCCCGGCCTCGGCGACGAACTGAACTTCATCCCCACCCACGATCACACGCTACAGTCGCGGGTGCGCCCCAACGTCTTCGTGATCGGCGACGCGGCTGGCCTGCCAGCTTCGAAGGCGGGGTCGGTCACGCACTTCGAGGGCGAGGTTCTCTGCAAAAACGTGGGCAGGTTCCTCGCCGGCAAAGAGCTTCTTGCCGGCTACGACGGTCATGCGAACTGCTTCATCGAGACCGGTTTCGGCAAGGCACTTCTGATCGACTTCAACTACGACACCGAGCCGCTACCCGGTCATTTCCCAAGCCGGATCGGGCTGCCCTTGCTCGAGGAGTCGCGGCTCAACCACCTCGGCAAGCTGCTGTTCGAGTGGGTGTACTGGCACGTGCTGTTGCCCGGCCGGGACATTCCCGGTGTGAGTTCGACGATGCCCCGTTCCGGAAAGAGATGGGTACGACCACACATGGAGGTGAAGGCATGACCACCACGACGCTGGGCCCAACAAAGACGCTCGCCGGGATGACCGTTGACGTCAATGAGGAGGGGTTCCTCCTCCAGCCGGATCAATGGACAGAGGCAATGGTTCCAGAACTGGCGCGCGAGGAAGGCATTGCCGATCTCTCCGACCGCCACTGGCAGGTCATCCGGTTCATGCGCCGGCAGTTCGAGGAGAACGGAACCGGCCCGACCGTGAGAGTGCTTGGCAAGACCTCCGGCGTATCGATCAAGGAGCTGTACCAGCTGTTTCCCAAGGGACCCGCGAAGGTAGCTGCGCGGATCGCCGGAATACCCAAGCCACGGGGGTGCATCTAATGACCATCGACGTCCTCGCAAGACCGGAACCGGCATCTCAGCGGGAGGCCATCACCAAGGTGTCCATCATCGTCTCCAGGGGATCACTGGATGGCGTGTATCCGGCTCTGATCATGGCCAACGGCGCGCGCGCTGAGGGCATCGAGGCAAGTCTCTTCTTCACCTTCTTCGGCCTCGACGCCATCCATCGCAAGCGGCACGAGCACATCAAGATCTCCACCGTCGGTAACCCCGGCCTCCACCTGGCAACGTGGCTCGGCGGTGTGCCCGGCATGTCGTCGGTGATGACCCACTATCTCGAGCAGAAGATGGGAAAGCTCGACATCCCGTCGATCCCAGAGTTCATCGAAATGATCGCGGACACGGGCGCCGGTCTCTATGCATGCAAGGCGTCAGTCGACCTGTTCGGGCTGAGTCGCGAGGACTTCATCGACCAGGTCACCGACATCATCACCGTGGGGGAGTTCTATGTGCGCGCCGCTGGTGGCCAGATCATCTTCACGTAGGTGAGAGTGACGAATCGGCAGGCAGACGCCGGCGGGGGCAGAGACCGGACGGCGATCGACTCGCAGCGAGCCCACTGGACCACCACCTTCAGCGCCCACCCCGACATGTACGGCACCAGCGCAAGCGAACCGGCACGCGCGGCCCTGCGGCTCTTTGCTCAGCACCGCGTCGTCGATGTGGTGGAGTTGGGCGCCGGTCAGGGTCGTGACACGCTCGCCTTTCTCCGCGCCGGCCACCGGGTCACGGCGCTCGACTACAGCGCGGATGCGCTCAGCAGCATCGCTGCACGGGCCCCTGCCGCCGTTGGGAGTGACCAGCTGCGCACCGTGGTCCACGATGTCCGCGAGGCGTTGCCGCTGCCCGACGCGTCAGCGGACGCGGTGTACTCTCACATGCTCTTCAACATGGCCCTGACCAGCGACGAGCTCGTCGCCCTCGCGGCCGAGGTCCGCCGGGTGCTGCGCCCCGCGGGCTGGCACGTCTACACCGTCCGGCACGCCGGCGACCCCCATCACGGCACCGGCATCCCGCGCGGCAAGGACATGTCCGAGCAGGGTGGGTTTATCGTCCATTTCTTCGACGAGCGGCTGGTCGAACGCATGGGCGCGGGATTCGGGCCTCCCGAGATCGTTCCCTTCGAGGAAGGTGATCTACCGCGCAGACTATGGCGGGTTACCCAGCGTAAGGAAGCGGGTCCAGCCTGATCAGCGCTCAGCCCTGATCAGCGGCTCAGCTGGGACACTGCCGCGATTCCTCTGCGGCCGCTTGTCGTTGCTGCGATCATCCCCGAGCGCAGGGGCCGCCGCCGGCTCGGTCCTGTGCGGTCCACCCGGGCGCGTCCGTGTCCGGCCAAAAGTCGCCCGTGTGTACGTCCTGACGATAGGTCACCGGCGCGGGCCGCCCGGTCGCCAAAGCGGCGACCGCCGCCACCAGTCGGTCGACGTCCTCGACTGTGGTCGAGAGCCCGGCGCTGGCGCGCACCGCGCCTGGGCTGTCGCGCCGATCGTGGCGATGGACGGCCCGCCGGTAGGCGGCGACCTGAGCGGGGGAGAGCCCAATCAGACGCATCAGGTATGGATGAGCGCAAAAGCAGCCGTGGCGCACCCCGATGGCGAACTCCGCGCTCAAGCGAGCCGCCACCAGAGCGTGGTGCATACCGTCGACGACGAACGCCACCAGCGGCAGCCTGACCACTCCCTCCTGCGGTCCGAGCACGCGCACTCCGGGCAGCGAGGCCAGTCCCGAATACAGGCGGCGGGTCAGTCGGTCGTCGTGGGCCGTGATCACTTCCCAACCGATCCGTGTCAGCTCGCTGCTTGACGCATCGAGGGCGACGGCCCCGACGACGTTGGGTGACCCGGCCTCCTCCCGTTCGGGCGGATCAGCCCAGATGACCTCGTCGAGGTCGACGAGGTCCACCGCCCCGCCGCCGGCGAGGAACGGGTCGCCCTCCGCGAAGGTCGCGCGAGGACCGACGAGCACCCCGGCACCGAACGGCGCATACATCTTGTGGCCGCTCCAGGCCACGAAGTCGGCCTCGGCCGGCAGTCTCCGGTGGGGCGCCAGCTGTGCGGCGTCGACGAGCACGGGAACCCCCCGCTCGTGCGCGAGATCGATGATCGGCTCCAGCGGGGGGAGCCAGCCGGTCACGTTGGACGCGCCAGTCACAGCCAGCAGCCGCGGCCTGCTCCCATCGTCGAGCACGCGGGCGACATCGTCGGCGGTGAACGTGCCGTCAGGACCGGTTTCGACGAACCGGCGCTCGCACAGGCGCGCCCACGGAAGCAGGTTGGCGTGGTGCTCCACGACGGTGGTCACCACGACGTCGTCGGGTGCGAGGCGCAGCCGGTAGGCGAGGTGATTGATCGCCTCTGTCGTGTTGCGGCAGATGATGGCCACGTCGCGGTCGTCGTCGGCTCGTCCAGCGAAGGCGAGGGCCCCCGCGCGTGCACGCTCATAGGCGTCGGTGGCCCGTTGCGATTTGTAGCCGGCGCCGCGATGCACGCTTGAGTACCAGGGAAGGAACTCCTCGACACTCCGCGCGACGGCGGGCATCGCATTGGTGGACGCGGCGTTGTCCAGATTGAGATAGGGTCGCTCATCGCCGTCAAGGCAGGGCACCGCCAACCCATCCCCGACCAACGTCAGCGGAAGACTCTGCGACCCGCCGCGCGTCACGGGCGTGAAGCAGAGGCTTGGACGGTCATCGCGGCCTCCTTGAGCCCTCGCGGCTCCTGAGCCTCGGTGATGAGGTGGTGCACTGAGTCTTCGTCGACGCGCGACAGGTTGCCAGGGTAGAAGGTCCCAACAAACGTGTTGACCTCTGACCTGTCCCCGGCTCGGAGGTGCCGACACAGAACCGAACCGTACTGCTGAGGGAGATTGGGACCTTTGGTATCAGAGAACGGGAGGTTGGACCCTACCCGGAGAACACCGTGCGTGATTGACTGAAGTGGCAAAGCTGACTTGGAGGTGTGCGGGCGCTGATGGGACCATACGGATCGTTCGGGGGAGGGATGGACTGGGGAGGCTGGCTGACGATGGGGGTCGTCCTGCTCATCTTCTGGGGTCTGGTCGTCGCCGGTGTCGTGCTGCTCGTCCGCTTGGTCGGCCATCGCCATGAGGCAACGCACGAGCCGGTCGGTCCGACTGCCGCGTTGCGCATCCTCGAAGAGCGCTTCGCTCGGGGCGAGATCGACGCCGACGAGTACAGCCGACGCCGCCAGCTGCTCAGTTCGACGTGAGGCAGAAGCGGCCGAGCAGGCGAACCCTGGTCCTCGCCGGCACCGCCGTGGTTCTGCTTGCCGGGGCTTCAACGGTTGGTCTGGCCGCGGCCAGTGGCGCCTTTCGCGATGCTTCGGTGGCGCCGAACGGGCAGTGCTCCGCCCCTGCCCTTCGCGGCTCGGTGGTCGATGTCAGCCTCATGAACATGATGGACGGTCACATGGCGGGCGGCTGGATGACTGGGGGCAGCATGCGTCTCCTGACCAGCACCGACCACGCCGCTGCCGGGACGGTGTCATTCCACGTTGTCAACCGGGGCACGCTCGTGCACGAGCTCGTGGTGCTCCCGCTCCCCGCAGGAGAGATCGTTGGTGATCGCGTCCCAACCAGCGACGCCCGCGTCGGCGAGACGGGCAGCCTCGGCGAAGCGTCAAACCCCTGTGCAGCTGGCGCCGGGGCGGGTATCGGCCCCGGCACCGCCGGCTGGGTCACCCTCGAGCTACCGCCGGGCAACTACGAGTTGGTCTGCAACCTCGCCGGCCACTACGCCGCCGGCATGTATGCCGAGCTGACGGTCTCGTAGGACTCCGAATCGCGTTCGGAGCAATGGTCAGGGGGGGAGGGGTGTGACCCTTTCCGCGGCATGGTCAATCCACGCGGCTCAGGGAGCCACAGCCACCACCAGTGCATCGATGGCGTCCCACTCCCCGTCAGCGGTGCTGACGTGACGCAGAGCCTTCTGGCTGCGAACGATGTCGAGGCCGACGAGGTCGGCGACGATCTCCTCCGGCGTGAAGAGGATCGACCGATCCTGCGGACCGCCCACGCCCGCGATGAGATTGGACGTGTCGTGGCCGACAACAACAAGCCGGCCAGCGGGAGCAAGTGCGGCGACGGCGCTTATCAGCACCTGGCGTCGCTGCACCGCCGGAAGATGGATGTAGAGGAGTGCGACGAGGTCGAATGCGCGGTGGGCCGGCCGAAACGTCAGCAGGTCCTCCACGATCCACGTGACCGAACATCCTCGAGAGCTCGCCAGTGCTCGCGCCTTCTCGATTCCCGCACCAGAGAAATCCACCGCCGTGGTGTCCCACCCGCGCTCGGCGAGCCAGATCGCATTTCGCCCCTCGCCAGTGCCCAGATCCAGGGCTCGTCCCGGCGCAAGCGGTGCGACCTCAGCGGCGAAGAATTGGTTAGGGTCGGCCGACCACACCAGCTCGGCCTGCGAGTAACGGCGATCCCAGGAGTCCCGATCCATCGGTCGAGCGCTATCGCGACGAAGGGCCGTGATCGGCCGTGTCTTGGCTGGCTGCCAGCGCGCTCACCACTCGACTCAGCCGCTCTCGTGCCGCTTCCGCGACCTCGCGCAGCACGGGATTATCGATCAGTTGAAGCATGCTCACCGGATCTGCCACCTCCACCCGAGTGCCGCTCGGGGTCTCGCGCAAGACGACGTTGCACGGCAGCAGCAGTCCAGCATCCGGTGCGGCAACGATCGCACGATGTGCCAGCGCAGGATTGCATGCACCCAAGATCCGATACCCGGGCATATCGACCTCGAGCTTGGTTCGCAGCGTCTCTTGGACGTCGATCTCGGTGAGCACACCAAAGCCCTCCGAGCTGAGAAGTTCGCGCACCCGATGCTCGGCCATTGCCAGATCCACTGGCAGATCGATTGCCATGCTGATGTCGCGCTTCTTCACCATCACACGTTCGCCTTCACGATGCTGCGCTCAATCCATTGGGGAAAGGCGTCTGATGTGTGCTCCATGCAAGGTACTATACCCCCTACTGTATAAAGGAAACATCGCGCCGCAGCCGGAAAGGTTGACAGAGGTGCGGCCCCCACAACCTCGACGAATCGGTTCAACGCATCCCCGAGGAACCGTGCCGAATCCTGATCAGCTCCCGGTCCCCTTGGAGGGTGAGGCGGCGGCTCAGCAGCGGGTTGTCGGGCTGCTGACTGCGGTGCTTACTGATTGCTGCCCACTGCCTCGTGCGGTCGACGCGTATTTCAACAAGGTCCGCGCTTCTGCCCAGCCCGCGAAGCGGCACACCAAACTCCTGGGAGAGACGGCGTGCGAGAGGGGTGGGCAGGCCCCACTCGAGGAGTGGAAGACGGTGCCGGCCAGCGACCGCTGCTCCGGCCAGCGACGCGGCGCGGTGGTCCGGGTGCCCGGTCACCCCACTCGGCTCGAAGACAAGCAGAGCGTCGGCAGCTCCAAGATGCTGCTCGACCAAGCTCTCCAACTCTGCCGCAGGACGAGATGCGAGTGAGCCATCCGGAAGGTTCTCGAGCCAGGCCCGGACCCCGAGGACAGCGGCGGCGGACTCCAGTTCCGCAGCTCGGATCGCAGCCAGATCGACCGGCACTCCCAGAGTGCTCGCCTCGCCGGCGGTCAGGCACAGCACTGAGATCTCGACGCCAGCGTCGACCAGCGTCGTGATCACCGCACCCAAGCCGAAGCTCTCGTCGTCCGGATGCGCCACGACCGCAAGCAGGCGGCGGACGCCGCTCAGAGCTGGATGGAGACCCGCACATCCTGCGCCGCCTGGCTGCTGATCACGGGTCGAATCCGATGACGGCGCGCGGCTTGGAGATGTCGTGTCCGACACAGAGTTCTCAGTCATTTCCCGGTGATTGTGCGTGTGCAACAGCGTCGACCCTCAGGCGGGCGTGACCAGAGGGTGGCCCAGCTTCTGCCATGCTTCGACGCCCTCGGTGACGTGCCAGATATCGGTGATGCCGGCGCGGAGCAGGAGAGACACGGCGACTGCGGAGCGGTGACCCGAGGCACAGTGAACAGCCACCGGCGCCTCACGATCGAGGTCTCCGGCCAGGGCGGGCATCGCCGCAGGCGGCGCGTGCACCGCGCCGGGTAGGTGCCCCCCGGCCCACTCGTGCTCTGGGCGCACATCGACCACCGTGACGGCACCACCGTCGAGGACGCACTCGGCGAGGTCGCTCATGGTCCGGCGAACGACGCTGCGGACCGGCCTGCGCTCCTCCGTCCAGTCGCCGAAGTCCAACCAGCGTCCGACATGGGTGAAGCCGATGCGGACAAGTTGACGGGTCGCCTCCTCCGCATCGGTGGCGGACTCCGCGACCAGGGCAACGTCCGCGTCGATGTCGAGCACCCAGCCGACCCACGGTGAGAAGGGGCCGTGCAGAGGAACCGACATTGAGTCGGGAATGTGAGCGGCATCGAAGCCCTCGTGAGGCCGGCAATCGACGGCCGTCGCGCCGGCGACGACCGCCGCCTCGAACTCGTCCGGAGTGATGCGTTGTACCAGCCGTGGTGCCGCGGCGGCACCCGGTTGCCCGGCGCGGTTGCAGGCGGCCATGCGGTCGTAGTACGCCGGGTACTCACCCTGCTTGGTGTGGATGGCGAGAAAGTGGGCCAGGTCGGGCGCAGACGCCAGCGGGTTGTCCCTGCGCTCCCTGCCTACGGTCGTCACGCGCTCGTCGGAGGCCGCGGCGCCGCAGAACGAGCCACCGCCGTGAGTCGGCAGCACCAGCAAGTCGTCACCATAGGTGGTCATCAGGCGGTGCATCGTCTCGCGGCCGCTCCGCGAGA
>CABECE010000021.1_pt1 | contig 15866 bp, 15 predicted proteins | sample 3132761 | NCBI WGS metagenome assembly CABECE01 (sample SAMEA5534347, study PRJEB31848) | metagenome | biome: tundra; feature: field; material: soil | place: USA | collected 2013-05 | depth 0.45 m | reverse complement strand
GCCCATCCAGTACCGGCCGGAGGAATGGAGCGACGCCGCCGTGCGCCGGCTGGTGCGCGACATCGGCGACGAGCGGGAGCGCCTGCTCGACCTCGCCCGCGCCGACACCAGGGCGTCGTCCTTCCCCACCACCGAGGCCATCGACGACCTCGAACGGCGCATGGAGAGGCTCGACGCCGGCGGCGCCCTGTCGCGGATGCGGCCGCCGCTCGACGGCCACGAGATCACGGCGCTGGCGGGCCGCGCGCCCGGGCCCTGGGTGGGGCGGGCGCAGCGCGCCCTCGAGGAGGCAGTGCTCGATGGCGGCCTGGCTCCCGGCGATGCGCAGGCGGCGCGACGCTGGCTCGAGGAGCACGCCGAGCTGCTCCGCGACTGAGCGGCGGCACGCTCCCGGGTCCGCGGGCGGCGGGCGATAGAATGCGGCCTTCATGTTGAACAGGTTCCGCTTCCTCAAGCGCTTCGCGGTCGACCTCCCGCGGCAGGCGCGCCTCGCCTACTGCCTGGTGCGGGACCCGCGCGTCCCCCGTCACACCAGGGTGGCGTTCGTGGCCGGGATCGGTGTCATCGTCACGCCGTTCATCGATCTGCCCGCGGCCATCCCCGTCGTCGGTGAGCTCGACATGCTCGCGCTGTCGCTGCTGGCGCTGCGGCTGTTCATCGCCGCGTGCCCGGACGACGCCGTCGCCGATGTGCAGCAGCAGATCCTCGAGAAGCGCAGTGTCTTCGACGAGGACCTGCGCAACGGCGAGCGGATCGCCACCGCGATCGCGCGGCGATTCCATCACGACGACGAGGCGACCGATCATCAGACAGGGTTCGACACTCCGGCCGCGCCGGTCACAGAACAGGTCATGGGAGTTGGTGTGTGAAGGTGCTGTTCGTCAAGGAGGTCCAGGGGACCGCCAAGGCCGGTGATGTCAAGGAGGTTTCGCCCGGCTACGCGCGCAACTACCTTCTGCCCAAGCGGCTCGCCGTTGTCGCCGACGACCGCGTCGTCGAGCAGATCAAGCAGCGCGAGGAGGCCACCCACCGCCGCGCCGAGAAGGCGCTCACCGATGCCCGCGGGGCGGCGGCACGCCTGCGCAAGCTCACCGTCACCATCTACGCCAAGACCGGTGAGGCCGGGCGCCTCTTCGGCTCGGTCACCAACGCCGACATCGCCACCCAGCTGAAGCGCGAGGCGGGACTCGACATCGACAAGCGGAAGATCGAGGTGGACCCCCCGATCAAGTCGCTGGGTCCACACGAGGTCACCGTCCAGCTTCACACGGAGGTGAGTGAGACACTGCGCGTCGTCGTCGCCGCGCAGTGAGCGTTCCACCGGCCTCCGACATCGCCACCGTCAGCGTCACCGGCACGGTTTCCTCCGGGCGGGTGCCGCCCAACGACCTCGGCGCCGAACGCGCCGTGCTCGGCTCGCTGATGATCGATCAGGCGGCGATCGCGGAGATCCGCGATGTCCTCGAGCCCGAGGACTTCTACGCCGAGCGCCACGCCCACATCTACCGTGCCGCCACAGCCCTCGCCGACCGCGGCGACCCCATCGACGAGGTGACGCTGCAGGCGCAACTCGAGCGCGGCCCGGGCATCGGCCGCGCCGGCGGGGTCGACTACATCTCGGAGCTGACGCTCGAGGTCCCCACCGCCGCGTCGGTGCGCCACTGGGGCGAGATCGTCATCAACCACGCCCTGCGCCGCCGCCTCATCGCCGCCGCCGGCGAGGTGGCGCGGATGGGATTCGACAACGCGGTGTCGGCGACCGACGCGATCGAGTCGGCGGAGCAGCGCATCTTCGCGATCAGCCAGGCGCGGCGCGGCAGTGAGGCCACCCACATCGCCAAGCTTGTCCACGACACCTGGGAGATGCTCGAAGAGCGCCTGCAGAAGAAGGACCTGATCAACGGCGTCCGCACCAACTACTCGCGGCTCGACGGGATCACCCAGGGGCTACAGCCGCAGGAGCTGATCATTCTCGCCGCGCGCCCGTCGGTCGGCAAGACGTCGTTCGCGCTCAACATCGCGCGCAACGCCGCGGTGCTGGCGCGCGTCCCGGTGGCCATCTTCTCGCTGGAGATGAGTCGCCAAGCGCTGGCTCAGCGGCTGATCTGCAGCGAGGCCGGGGTCAACTCGCACGTGCTGCGCTCCGGACAGGCCAGCCAGCTCGACTTCCAGCGCATCGCAGCGGCCATGGACAAGCTCACCCAGGCGGAGCTGTGGATCGACGACACCCCGCGGCTCTCGATCGCGACGCTGCGCGCGCGGGCGCGGCGGATGAAGTCGCAGCACGGCATCGGGCTCGTCATCGTCGACTACCTGCAGTTGATGCACGGCGGCCGCCAGGAGTCGCGCGTCCAGGAGGTGTCGGACATCTCCGCCGGCCTCAAGGCGATCGCCAAGGAGCTCGAGGTGCCGGTGCTGGCGCTGTCGCAGCTGTCGCGCGCCAGCGAGCAGCGCAACGAGAAGAGGCCCCAGCTCTCCGACCTCCGCGATTCCGGAGCCATCGAGCAGGACGCCGACGTGGTCCTCTTTCTCTATCGCGAGGGGATGCACAAGCCGGACGTCGACAAGTCCCGCACCGAGCTGATCGTCGCCAAGAACCGCAACGGTCCCACCGACGACATCGAACTGGTGTTCGTCCCCGAGCAGACCGTGTTCCGGGAGCCCTACCCGCACGACTAAGATAACGCCGCGCAACGGTTTCTGCGACGGCGAGCGTTAACCCCAGTGACGGTCCGCCAACGTGCTGACGCGATCAGGACATCGGTGGTTGAATGGGTTCGTGAGGAGTCCGATGACGATCGCTCGCGCCGTGCTCGGGTCGAAGTGGCTTCGGATCGGGGGCACCATCGCCGGTGTCGCCTTCCTGGTCCACAACGTCGATATGGGCAGCGCCGGAGCCAGCCTGATGCACGCCGACTGGCGCTGGGTCTCCCTGGCGCTGGCGCTCACCGCGGTCGCCTGCCTCGCCTCGGTGTTCGAGTGGGGTGTCCTGCTGCGCAGCAGCGCCGGGATCGGTACCGGCCACCCCGCCGCAACCGCGGCCGAGCAACGCCGGCACCACCACCTCTTCAGCTGGACCCGTCTGTCGTCCTCATACCTGCAGAGCCTCTTCTTCGCCCAGCTGCTGCCCGCCGGCGTCGGCGGCGACGCGATGCGCACCGTCGAGATGGGCAAGGTGGTCGGGCACGGCAAGATCCTCGCCTCGCTGGCGGGAAGCCGCATGGCCGGCACCCTGGGCATGGCCTGCTGGGGCCTCGCCGCGGCCGTGCTGCTGCGCGGCTGGATCGGTGTCGGGTCGCTGGTGGGCGCGTGCGTGTTCGCCGGCCTCATGGTGCTCGCCTGGATGGCCGCGCTGGCCGCCGACCGCATCGTCGGCCGTCGTGTCTTCGAGCGCAGTACGCGGGCGTTCGTGCGCACCCTGGTGTCGTTCGCCCAGACCTTCTCCGGCTACCGCCGCCACCCCCACGCGATCGTGCAGTGCATCATCGTCGGGGCGGCCGGCTGGGGCGTCAACATCCTCGCGCTCGACATCTTCGCCCGGGCCATCGGCGTCGACATCAGCTGGACGGTGTTCGCGGTGGCCATCCCGGTCACCCTGGTCGCCACGCTGACCCCGTTCTCGGTGAACGGGCTCGGCATCCGTGAGGGCGTGCTCGTCGGCATGCTGGCCCACGCCGGCGTCTCCGCCGCGCAATCGGCCGCCATCGCCGTCCTCGTCGACGTCCAGATGCTTCCCTTCGGGATCCTCGGCGCCATGCTCTGGATGCGCCATCGCCGGCGCGACGCCGCCGCCTCTGTCGGGGAGGTCGCTCGGGCCGAGGCGCATGCCATCCACGAGGTCGTGACCGCCGCCTGAGCGCAGGCCGGCTCGCGGTGTGCGGATCGCCCGCAGGTCACCGCCATTTGCCCGGGGTGCAACGAACCGCAACGCATCGTTGACGGATCAACCGCCTCGAACTCACAGCCAATACACTCGCAGCGCGCATGACCGGCCAATTGAGCGACTTCCTGGCTGCACACGCCGAACGCGTCGCAGACGTCATGCGACGCACCGGCGCGGAGATGGAAAGCCGTGGCAACAAGGGTGACCACGGGCCGCGCCAGTTCATCAACGCGGTGCTCGTCGCGCTCACCGCCGACGACCTGCGCCCTCTGACGACGTACTTCGACCTCAGTGGCGAGAAGCCGTCTGGCATCGACCAGCGACTCGAGACCGCCATGTCGCGACTGGCGGCGCTGCGCCGCGCGGCGGTGGCCGTCGCCGAGGAGGAGATGGACGGCCAGGACCGCCTCTCGCTCTGGGAGAGCGCCGCCGACGAGATGGCGCTGATCGGCCGGCGCCTGGCCAGCTCGGTCACCGCCACGCTGGCGTCCCGCCTCAGCACGATGACCACCTCGAGCAGCGCACGGGGCACCTCGATGAGCATCACCATGCACGAGCTGCGCCGGCCTCTCACCATCCTCAACAGCTACGGACAGCTGCTCTCCACCGGCATGCTCGGCCAACTCCCCGAAACGGCCACGGTGGCGATCGAGGGGATCACCGCGAGCACCGAGATGATGGTGCGCATGGTCAACGCGATCGCCGAGGTGTCACGCCTCGAGGACCCCGACGACCAGCTCAACTTCGAGCTGATCTCCATCGACGAGATCGTCACCGGCGCGGTCGACCACGTCAGCATGGAGGCCAAGCTGCGCGACACCGTCCTCGAGACCAACGTCGCCGACGCGGTCACCATCCGCGGCGACCGCCGCCGCCTCATCCTGGCGCTGACCAACATGGTCGGCAACGCCGTCAAGCACGGGCCGCCCGGCTCGACCATCGCCGTCCGCGCCTTCGGCGACGAGGACGGAGCGCACTTCCTGGTCCGCGACCAGGGGCAGGGATTCCCCAGCGAGGACGCCGCCCACCTCTTCGACAAGTATTTCCGCTCGGTCACCGAGCGGCAGCGCAAGGTGCCCGGCAGCGGGCTCGGGCTGTTCATCGTCAAGACCGTGGCCGAGCGCCACAGCGGCCATGTCCTGGCCCGCTCCGCGCCCGGCGAGGGAGCGGAGTTCGAGATGATCATCCCGATCCACCAGGAACACGGGAGGCGGGCCGGCGCCGCGCAGCCCACGGAGCGCTGAGCCATGACCAGCACGGTCGCCACCCGCCGGGAGCGGGACTCGATGGGTGAGCTCGAGGTTCCCGCGGACGCGTACTACGGCGCCACGTCGATGCGCGCGAAGCTCAACTTCCCGATCAGCGACCTGCGCTTCAACCGCGGGTTCATCCGCGCCCTGGGGCTCATCAAGCTGTCCGCGGCCGCGGTCAACGAGGAGCTGGGTCTGCTCGAGGCGAGGCTGGCGGACGCGATCAGGCGGGCCGCCCAGGAGGTGGCCGACGGCCGCTTCGACGACCAGTTCGTCGTCGACATCTTCCAGACCGGCAGCGGCACCTCGACCAACATGAACGCCAACGAGGTGATCAGCAACCGGGCCATCGAGCTGCTCGGCGGCGAGCGCGGCTCGCGCACCCCGGTGCATCCCAACGACCACGTCAACATGGGCCAGTCCAGCAACGACGTCATCCCGACCGCGATCCACGTCGCCGCGGCGGTGGCGGTCCAGGACGAGCTGCTGGCCTCGCTGGCGGTGCTCGAGGCCTCGCTGCGCGCCAAGTCGGAAGAGTTCTGGGGCGTCATCAAGACGGGTCGCACCCATCTGCAGGACGCCACCCCGATCCGCCTCGGCCAGGAGTTCCTGGGCTACGTGGGCCAGGTCGAGCGGGCCCGAAGGCGCTGCGGCGAGGCGCTCGCCGAGCTGTCCGAGCTGGCGCTGGGCGGCACCGCGGTCGGCACCGGGGTGGGCATGCACCCGGAGCTCGCCAAGCGAGTGATCGCCCGGCTCGCGGAGGCCACCGGGGTCGCCTTCGCCGAGAGTGACAACCACTTCCAGTCGCAGGCCACGCTCGACAACGTGGTATCGGCGAGCGGCGCTCTGCGCAGCGTCGCGGTGTCGCTGTACAAGATTGCCGGCGACATCCGGCTGATGGGCAGCGGACCGCGCGCCAACCTGGCGGAGCTGGAGATCCCGGCGGTGCAGCCGGGCTCGTCGATCATGCCCGGCAAGGTCAACCCGGTCATCGTCGAGTCGGTGACCATGGTCGCCGCGCAGGTGATCGGCAACGACGCCACCGTGGCCTTCGCCGGCGCCGCGGGCTCCTACCTCGAGCTCAACGTGATGATGCCGGTGGCCGCGTACAACCTCCTGCAGTCGATCTCGATCCTGGCCACCTGCTCGCGGAACTTCGCCACCCAGTGCGTCGACGGGCTACGGGCCACGGCGAACGGACCCGATGCGGTCGAGCGCGGGCTGATGACCACCACCGGGCTAGCACCGCGCATCGGCTACGACGCCGCGGCGGCCATCGCCAAGGAGGCGTACGCGTCGGGCCGGACCATCCGCGAGGTGGCCCGCGAGCGGACCGACCTCAGCGAGGATGAGCTGACCGCGCTGCTCGACCCCGAGGCGATGACCATGCCCGGGCGCTCGGCCGGCGGCGCCGGCGGCTGAGGCCTCACTCGCAGCGCCGGCTTCCCCGGATCCCCGTCAGTCAGCCCATGCACTCGCTGAGCCCTGCACGAACAGGACCGGCCGAGAGAGTTGACGTACGTGTCAACTAGACTGGCGCGCCATGGAAACCATCCTCTGCGTCGTGGGCGCGGGCGCGATGGGCGCCCAGATCGCCCACCAGGCCGCCCTCCACGGCGTGCCGGTGCGCCTCTACAGCCGCAGCCGGGAGCGGCTCGACGGCGCCACGGCACAGTGCGGCGGTCTGCTCCGCAAGCGCGTCGAGAAGGGCAAGCTCACCGCTGAGGAATGCCAGGCGGCCACCGACCTGATCTCCACCACCACCGATCTCGATGAGGCCACGTCCGGCGCCACCATGATCATCGAGTCCGTCGCAGAGGATCGGGACACCAAGCGCACCGTCCTCGAGGCGGTCGGCAAGCATGCCGACGCGGGCGCGATCATCGGTACCAACAGCTCGACGCTGCCGTCCTCACTCTTCGCCGACGTTGTGCCCGACCCGAGCCGCCTGCTCAACGTGCACTTCATGAACCCCGCGATGGTGATGCCGCTCGTCGAGGTGGTGCGCGGCCCCCACACCGCCGAAGAGGCGGTGACCGCTGCCATGGAGTTCGCCCGCCACATCGGCAAGTCGCCGGTGCTGGTCGAGCGCGAGAGCTTCGGCTTCGTCGCCAACCGCATCCTCTTCATCGCCATGCAGGAGGCGTTCTCGCTGGTGGAGAAGGGCTACGTCTCCGTGGAGGACTGCGACCTGGCCGTGCGCAACGGGCTGGGCTGGCCGATGGGACCGTTCGCCCTCGCCGACCTGGTCGGCCTCGACGTCACCGAGGCGATCCTCGAGGAGGGCCATCGCCAGACCGGCGAGGAGCGCTGGGCGGCGCCCGCGCTGCTGCACGACCGCGTCGCCCGCGGCGAGCTGGGTCGCAAGAGCGGCCGCGGGTTCACCCTCCCGGGCTGACGCCGCTCAGCCGCGCGGAGCCTTCCGGCAGCTGCGGCACTCGCCCTCGACGGTGAGGTCGACGCTGCGGATGGCGAAACCGTGCTGGCGCGCCAGGCGCCCGCTGATCTCGGCGAGCACCTCGCTGGGCAGGTTCTCGATGCTGCCGCAGGTTCGGCAGACCAGGTGGTAGTGGCGTTCGGGCGCACCGGCGATCTCGAAGTGGGCGCTGTCGCCGAAGCGCGTCTGCTGAACGATGCCCGCGTCGCAGAGCTGTTCGAGCACGCGGTACGCGGTGGAGCGGTTGAACGACGGATGGCGGGTCGCCGCTCCGCGCCAGATGTCGTCAGCGGTGAGGTGGCGGTGATTGCCGCCGCTGAGAAGGTCGAGGACCGTCTGACGCTGCGGCGTGGAGCGCAGTCCGGCGCGTCGCAGCAGCGCGTGGGAGTCAGGCGGAACGGTCATGGGTGGCCCGATCATCGCATCGCGGCGGCAACGGCAGTCTCAGCCGGCGAGGTCGAAGTGCTCGAGCACGTCGGCGACGCCGGCGTCCGCGGGGCCCGCGCAGACCGCGTCGGCGCCGGCGAGCACCTCCGGGCGCGCGCTGCACACCGCAACCCCGCAGCCGGCGGCGACGAGCATCTCCGTGTCGTTGGGGGCGTCACCGACGGCCACCGCGTCGGTGATCGGGATGCCCAGTCGCTCGAGCACCATCTGCACCGCGAGAGCCTTGTGGACCCGCAGGCTGACCACCTCGACGAACTGTTCCATCGACCGCGTCACCCGGGCCCGGTCGCGCAGATCCTCGCGCAGCGTCGCCACGCAGGCGTCGATGGTGGCCGGATCCTCGCTGACCACGACGATCTTGGTCGTTCCATTGATGACAAGCGTGGCCAGATCGTCGACGAAGCGGATCGGCACCTGGGCGATGCCGGCGTAGAGGTGGGCCTCGGGCCGGTCCTGCTCGCAGTACAGCTCGTCGTCCTGGTACGCCTGGACGTGCCAGCCGTGGGCGCGGGCGATCTCGATGGTCGTGACCGCCACGGCGGTGTCCAGCCCCTCCTCGAAGATCACCCGTCCGGGAGTGTCACCGAGGGGCAGCTTGCGGATCAACGCGCCCTGGTAGCAGACCAGCGGCTCGGTGACGTTCAGCTCGCGCGCCCACGGCACCGCCGACTGGAACATCCTGCCGCTGGCGAGGACCACGGGCAGCGACTGTGTGGCCGCGCGCACGGCGGCGCGGGTGCGGGGATGGAGGAAGAGCTCGGCGTCGATGAGGGTGCCGTCGATGTCCAGGACCACAGCGCGTGGCGTGAAGGTGGTGGTCAGCTCGCCGATCGGCGGCGGCCCGGGGGCGATCTCCGTCACGGCGCCGGCGAGGGCGCGCCCGATGCCCACGCCGCCGGGTTGACGCAGTTGGTCGGCACCCGGCCCTCGAGCGCATCGAGCGTGTTCTGCGCGGTGAGCCGGGCCATCGCCGACCTCGTCGCGACGGTGGCGCTGCCGAGGTGGGGCGCCAGCACAGCGTTGCGGCAGTCGGTGAGCCCCGGCGCCAGCTCGGGCTCGTTCTCGTACACGTCGAGGCCCGCTCCGGCGATCCAGCCCTCCTGCAGAGCGCGCACCAGGGCGGGCTCGTCAACGACCGGTCCGCGCGAGGTGTTGACCAGCACGGCGGTGGAACGCATCGACCGCAGGGCGTCTTCGTCGATGAGGTGGTGGGTGGCGTCGGTGAGCGGCACGTGCAGGGAGATGACGTCTGCGGCGGCGAGCAGCTCGGCCAGCGGCATCTCGCTGACGCGGTCGCGGAGATCGTCCTCGATGCTGACGGAGACGTCGGTGGCGTAGGCAATGCGCATGCCGAAGCCGAGCGCTCGGCGCGCCACCGCCTGGCCGATGCGGCCGAAGCCGACCAGGCCGAGGATGGCTCCGTTGAGCTCGAGACCGAGCATGTGCTCCGGCTCCCAGCCGGTCCATTCACCCGCCCGCACCGCGGCGTCGCCCTCGCAGAGGCGCCGGGCGGCGGCCAGCATGAGGCCGACGGCGCAGTCGGCGGTGGCGTCGGTGAGCACGCCGGGGGTATTGCTGACGGCGATGCCGCGCTCGGTGGCGGCGTCGATGTCGACGTTGTTGTAGCCGACGGCGTACAGCGCCACGCAGCGCAGCCGGGGAAGTGCGGCGTCGAGCACCGCCGCGGTGATCGGGTCTCGCAGCTGCGGGCAGAGCACGTCGATGGGCTGGGCTTGGAGGCGCTCGACGAGCTCGGCGGTGGCCGGGATGCGACCGAGGACGTCGAGCGACGCGCGGGGGCGCACCATCTCCTTGAACGGGGCCGGCAGCGCCAGGGTGCAGAGGACCTCGGCCATCGTCGGATCTTAGGCGGCAGGGTCGGGATCCGTTCAAACCCGCCTGTCGAGTACACTCAATCTCGTCTTGCGTTCATCTTTCAGAGCGCGGTCTCACAGACCGTCAGTCGCAAGGCCCCGTCCCGCTGTCAGTGTGGACGACGAGGCCTCGGCAGAACCGATACAACAGTCCGCTCCCTTCGATCGGCTGGGACTGAGCGCTGCCATGCTCACCACCGTCGGCGAGATGGGCTTCACCATCGCCACGCCCATCCAGGCCGGGGCCATCCCGCTGGCGCTGCAGGGCCGCGACGTGATCGGCCAGGCGCACACCGGCAGCGGCAAGACCGCCGCGTTCGGCATTCCCATCATCGAGCAGCTCGACCCGCGCAACGGCCCAGTGCAGGCGCTCATCCTCTGCCCCACCCGCGAGCTGGCCGTCCAGGTCCACGACGAGATCACCGTTCTCGCCGCCCGCCACGGGATCTCGTCGGTGGCCATCTACGGTGGCGACTCGATGGCCCGCCAGCTGGAGGCGCTGCGCGCCGGTGCGCACATCATCGTGGCCACGCCCGGCCGGCTCGCGGACCACATCCAGCGCGGTTCCCTGAGCCTCGCCAAGGTGCGCTTCGCGGTCCTCGACGAGGCCGACCGGATGCTCGACATGGGCTTCGCGCCCGACGTCGAGAAGATCCTTCGTCAGTGCCCGGCCAAGCGGCAGACGCTGCTGTTCAGCGCGACCATGCCGGAGTGGGTCAAGCGGCTGGCGATGCGCCACATGCACGAACCGCTGACCGTGGCCATCAGCGTCCGGCCCGAGATCGTCCCCGGCGTCCGCCAGCTGTATGTGCAGACGACGTGGGCCGACAAGCTTGACGTGATGATGCGCATCCTCGACCAGCCGGACGTGGTGATGTCGCTGATCTTCGTGGAGACCAAGCGCACCGCCGACCTGCTGCAAGCGCAGCTCGAGCGCCGCGGCCAGAGCGTCGGCGTGCTTCACGGCGACCTCACGCAGAAGGAGCGCAACGCGGCCATGGAGGCGTTCGTCGCCACCCATGTCAAGCACCTCATCGCCACCAACGTCGCCGCCCGCGGGCTGGACATCGACGACATCTCCCACGTCATCAACTTCGACGTGCCGACCACCCCCGACGAGTACCTGCACCGCGTCGGCCGGACGGCTCGCGCGGGCCGCACCGGGGTGGCCATCACCCTGATCACACCGAGCGAGATCCTCAAGCTGCGCGACGTCGAGAAGCACGCCCGCACCACCATCGAGCCCGCCACGCTCGAGGACTTCCCGGTCCAACCGGCGCCCACCCCCAGCTGATACGCGCGGCGGTTGGATCGGCTAGTGTCGGCGCGATGAGCGGACCGGCCATACACGCCAGCGGCGAGGGGCCGGCCCTGCTCTTCCTCCACGCGTTCCCGTTGGACGCCTCGCAGTGGGACCACCAGGTGGCGGCGCTCAGCGATCGGTATCTCTGCCTGCGTCCGGATTTCTGGGGTTGCGGGTCGTCACCGCCACCGCCGGGCTCGGTGACCCTGGACAGCTACGCAGCCGACGTGCTCGATGGACTCGGTGTCACCGACTTCGCGGTGTGCGGCAGCTCGATGGGCGGGTACACGGCATTCGCTGTGCTTCGCGCTGCCGGACGCCGGGTGCGCGCGCTGGTGCTCAGCAACACGCGCGCCGCTGCCGACACCGACGACACGCGCGCCGATCGCGCGGCGATGGTGGAGCGCATCCGTGCCGGCGGAACGGAGGCGATCGTCGAACCGATGACGCAGCGGATGCTGTGCGTTCGCTGTCGTGAGGAGGTGCACATCGCCGATCCGGTGCGCGGCCGCATCCGGCGGACCACGGCTGACGGCGCGGTGGCCGCGGTCCAGGCGATGGCAGCGCGCCCGGGCAGCACGCCCATGCTGGCGAGGATCGATGTGCCCACGCTGGTGATCAGCGGAGGAGCCGACCCGATCGTGCCGGTCGACGAGGCGCAGGCCATGGCCGCGGCGATCCCCGGCGCGGTGGTCGAGGTTCTCGATGGCTCCGCCCACCTCTGCAACCTCGAGCAACCGGCGCTGTTCTCGCGGCTGGTTGGTGACTTCCTGGACGCCTCGTACGCGACTCAGACGACGGGCGGTGGCGGGGGCGGCTGAGCAGCGCCGATCGGCCCGGCTTGCAGGGCCCGGATGGGCTCCACCACGGCGCGTATCCGTCAGGCAGTGGGACACCGAGGAAGCTTGCTGGCACCGTGCCTGTCTGCCACGCTGGGAGTCGCGCGGCATACAGGCGGTGGACAGCCGCGGCGAAGGTGGGATCCACTCCGTACAGACGCACCCACCGGCCCCATCCCGGGCGATCGTCCACCCGGCCGGCGATCCCGATCGCACCCGACCAGATCACGCAGGCTGAGCCGCCGACGCACAGGGAGATCACTCCGGCGAGGAAGAACCAGCCACCGGTGGATCACAACCCATCAGGAGGACTGCTGCCGCGAGAAGAAGCGCCGGTCCCGGCGTGCAGGTCACTGTCTCACGGTCATGTGGATTCAGAACATGTAGTTCAGCCAGGGCCGCGGTGCCCAGCTGAACATCGCGCCGGCGTGGCGCGCCGCACGTGGGTCCGCAGCCTCGATGAGTCCTGCGCTGTACAGCGACATCGCACTGACATCGCCGAGCAGCAGCGAGCCCAGGGTTGGCGCATCGAGCACGATGTCCGGCTCTGCGTCGGTGCGCTGCGCAGCGGCGCCGTCGAGACCGCCCTCGAGCCGGTACCGACCGGCGATGTCAGGACACGAGTCATCGCGCACCTCGATCACCAGCACGCCCTCGCGCGAGTAGCGCCGCGCCTGGAGCAATGCGACCACGTCGACGACGCGCAGGTGCAGGTCGTCGCGGGCCTTCACGCGCAGGCGCCGCCAGTCGGCGAGTAGGTGCTGGATGGGGTCGTCCAGCCAGTAGCGAACCATCGACAGGTGCTCGATGAGGTCGAGCTCGAGCACGTGCTGCCAGAGAGCAACGTGGGCGTCGCGATTAAGCGCGGTGAGTTCGCGCACATGCACGATCCCGTCGGCGATCTCATCCGGCCAGCGCAACTCCTGACGGTAGCTGACGAAGCCGTCAACGACCCCGGTGGCGTCCTCGTGAACCACGACGTGCAGCATCGACATCGCTCCCTCGGCCTTGGCAGCGTTGACGGTGATGCGGCGCCACGTCGCCTCGCTGCGGTTGATACCGCCGACGCGGTGGGGCTGCTTGCTCTCGACGTCGAGCCACACGGCCATCGCCTCGTCGAGCGGGATGAGCCGCAGCCTGCCGGGATCGTGGAAGGGGACACGCAGGGCGGCGTGGGCGGTGTCGATGTCCGCCTGCCCGATGTGGCTGGCGACGCCGTAGCCGAAACGCCGGTAGATCGCGCTCTCCGATGCACCCAGGCCGAGCACCGGTACCCCGCGCTCACGAGCGCTGTCGAGCATGTGGTTCATCATCGCCCGCAGCGCGCCGCGCCGCCGCGCCACCGGCGACACCGCGACCCAGGTGACTCCATCCATGGCGACGCGACCACCGCCGGGCAGGGTCAGCTGAAAGTCGATGACAGCTGCTGTCCCGGCGTCCTGCCCGTCAACGCGTGCGATGAGTGCGCGGTCGAGGACCTCATGGACGGTGTCAATGCCGGGGTCGGGCACCTCGCCCCAGAAACGCAGCGACGTGGCGACGAAATCCGCGGTGCCGCCGCCCGCGACGTCGACCACTTCGATCTCACTCATGGCCGCCGAATCATAGGCGGCGGTCAAGCGAGCGGCCGGGGCGATCAGGCCCCGACGGGCACTGCCTCCGTCGCCACCCCGGCGGGCATCAGGCAGAAGCCCTCGTAGTCGATGGGCTCGGTGATCGTCGGGTTCTCACCGCAGACCGGGCAGTTCGGATCGCGCGGGACGCGGAACTCGCGGAAGCGCATGTCCAGCGCGTCGATGTGGAGCAGGCGGCCGGCGAGCGGCTCACCGACGCCGACGATGAGCTTGACCACCTCGGTCGCCTGGAGGATGCCGACGATGCCGGGAAGGACGCCGAGCACACCGGCCTCAGCGCACGACGGCGCCTCCTCGGGCGGGGGCGGCGAGGGGTACCGGCAGCGGTAGCACGGCGAGGCGAAGGGGATCACCGTGGTGACCTGTCCCTCGAACCGAAAGATGCCGCCGTCGACCAGGGGCTTGCGTGCGAAGAGGGCGACGTCGTTGGCGAGGTAGCGCGTGGGGAAGTTGTCGCAGCCGTTGACGATGATGTCGTACTGGTCGAACAGCTCGCGGGCGTTGGCGCTGTTGAGCATCTCGTTGTGCTGCACGACTTTGACGTCGGCGTTGAGCGCCTCGATGGCGATGCGCGCTGACTCCGTCTTGCGCATGCCGACGCGGTCACGGGTGTGGATCACCTGGCGCTGCAGGTTGGACTCGTCGACGATGTCGAAGTCGATCAGGCCGATGGTGCCAACGCCGGCCGCGGCGAGGTAGAGCGCGGCGGGGCTGCCCAGGCCACCGGCGCCGATCAGCAGCACCCTGGCGTCGAGAAGCTTGAGCTGGCCCTCCTCGCCCACCTCGGGGACGAGCAGATGGCGGCTGTAGCGACGCTTCTGGTCGGGGGTGAGCACCCGCGGCACCTCGAAATCGAGGCCCGCCTGCTTCCAGCCGTTGAACCCGCCGCTCATGGACCTGACGTCGGTGTAGCCCAACTCGTGCAGGGATCGGGCTGCCAGCAGCGAACGCGTGCCCCCAGCGCAATAGAGGGTGATCGGGGTGTCCTTGCCGGGCACACGATCCTCGACCTGGACCTCGATGAACCCCTTGCTGAGGTGAATGGCCCCGGGGATGAACCCCTCCTCGAACTCGTTGCGCTCGCGGACGTCGATGAGCGTGCGCGAGCTCCTGTCGGCGGCAACCTGCTGGGGGCTCACCTCGGGGATGACGCGGCGGGCTTCGTCGAGGAGATCGCGGGAACTTGGCATGGGTCGATGGTACCCAATACCCGACCAACCAAGTCGTCTTTCCCGGGCCGGCCAGTCGGCGGGCTACGAAGGCCTGGCGGTCAGCAGCGTCGCACCCAGCATCGCCGTTGCCGTGATCGGCGTCGCACCCCCCGCGCGCCCGTTGGCCGTGCTGCTGTAGCCGGCGAACAGGTCGATCGACGGCGCCCACAGCGCGGTGACGTTGATGGTCGCCGTGTAGGGGATGCCCTGGTAGGTCCCCGAGAACGTCCCCGACGCGCTCACAGACACGGTGGGGACGCTCTGGCCGCCGACGGCCGCGGTGCCCTCCGACCCGGTGGAGCCGTTCCAGGTCCCGCTCCCGCCCCCGGGCCCGGTGAAGCTGCTGGACCAGCTCTGGCCCGGCGCCGCGCCGGCGGGGACGACCATCACCGGCGGCGACGGGGTGAAGCCCGGCTGGCCCGGCTGCGAGGCGCTGGCCAGGAGGACGCTCCCGTCGGCCATGTACACGAGGTCGAACACGAACCGCTTGCCATCTGAGGTGGTGACCGTGTCCGCCTGGGCCACACCGCCGTTCTGCGAAACGGGCGCCGACGCGTCGAACGGGTCGTCCTCGTTGCGCTGGGGACCGTTGGCCCGGCCATTGATTGTGGAGGTGGACGTGACGTGGACCATGTAGCGGCCGGCGGCCGCGGCCAGAGCCGCCTGTGCCGGCGAAGCCGCGGGGCCACTGAGGGCGAACCCTCGGGTGCCGCCGGCCCCGCTGACACCCAACTGCGGTTGCGGGGTGGGATTGCCGCCGGGAACGCCGGCAAAGGGACTGACCGCCTGCCCGGTGCTCGCGCCGGCGCTGACCGTCACCTGATTGCCGACGGCGTGGCCGGAATCGGAGCCACACGCGGCCACGACCAGCAGGACCGGGGCGAGCACGAGCAGACGGCGCATCCCGCAATGGTGCACCGTCTGCCCAATTCGACACCCGCCACCGTGAGACGGCCTACGCGCTGCCGGCGACCTCGCGCACCTCGGT
>CABECE010000293.1_pt1 | contig 17984 bp, 16 predicted proteins | sample 3132761 | NCBI WGS metagenome assembly CABECE01 (sample SAMEA5534347, study PRJEB31848) | metagenome | biome: tundra; feature: field; material: soil | place: USA | collected 2013-05 | depth 0.45 m | reverse complement strand
CTAGTATAGGGGCTGGGATATCCGGGATATCCTCAGAGGAGGCGACGTTGGGCGGCCCAACGTCGGGGCCTCGAGAAAACCCTTGAGTGGTCGGCGTGCGCCGTCGTCGGATCGGAGGGGAACTCCAGAGCGCATGTGGCAGTCGCCTCAGCTGAGGACTACTGGAGGGCCTCAGCGGCCTCCAGGACAGCGTTCCTTCGTCCTTCGGCAGTTGAGCCCTCGACGCCCAATAGCGCCAAGTCCGAGGGAAACAGGCAGCGTTCGCCAAAAGAACGCCATGACCCACTGCACCCTGGCAGCGGATCCAACGACCGACACGACGTCGACGAGATCCCTCACCAGCGTCCGACCGGCGCTGCCATGGGCGGTGCGGCGCACCGGGGCCGGAAGGCTGCCACGGCGACGCAGGCCGCGGCGGAGGCCAGCAGCAGGATGGGTAGAAGTGGGGTAGGTCGGTAGCTCCCGGGCGGTGACACCATCTCCAGGCACACAAGAGTGACCACAAGCCAGGCGGCGAGGACAGACAGCGCCACGCGGCCCGGCCAGTCATGCGAGTGGTACCCGGCTGCCCCCCACGCGAGACAGCCGACCAGCCCGGGAATCAGAGTCACCAGGTCGTACGGGAAGACGTGTGGTGCGGCGAGGAGTGTGAGGAGAGTGGCCCCGAGGAAGACTGGGTCGATGCTCGACATTGGTTCGTCGCTTGCTGAACCGCCCCCGTCACGGCGACCTGCCCGACGGCCCAGAGCGAAACACGTAAGAAGGACAAGGGCGGTCATCACATATCCCGCAACAGTTGATGCGCCGCCGTCTCCGAAGAACGAGGCGACCAGGCCACTGATTCCGATCGTGGACGAGGGTCTGAACGCGCCATTGACGTTGACCACCGTCCCCAGCCACTGGCCCACTGCGGCGAGCGGCACCACGAGAAGCGTCAGCCCGCCCATCGCTGCGGCCGCAAGGGCGCCCGGGATCAACGAGAGGGGGCGGCGAGCGACCAGGAACAGAGCCATGCCGATCGCCAGGTGTGGCTTGCCGGCGAGTACACCCACCGTCAACCAGACCATCGCTCCGTTGTCCCTGCCCGCGCGCAGATCGGAATACGTGAGTGCCAGGGCCAACGCCGCAACTCCATCCCACTGGTTCAGCCCGAGCAGCATCAGCGTGCCGCCCCCTGACACCGCCGCAGCGACGATCACGACGCTGGCGGTCCGCGTGAGCCTCGCCGCCCACGGCGCTGCACGGACAGCGATGAGAGCTGCCATGAGGAGCAGCAGGCACTGGATGACCGACCACATCAGGCTCGCCAGCCACAGAGGTGCGAGCGTCAGGGGGACGTATAGGAGAATGGCCGGGGGCGCCAGCGCCGTGGCGACCGGAGCCTGCGGTGCATCGCCGCTGGCGCGCAACAGTTCGGTCTGCGCAGCGGGGTCATACATCTGGGCGGCGTGACCCTCGCGAACCAGCAGAGCGCTCGCATAGTAGGGTGCGAAATCGAGATGCGCCTGCTTGCCGGGAACCTCGCCCACCCACCTGGCGGCTGTGAGGGCGAGCAGCAGCGCTGACACCGCAGCGATGAGCACCGTCGCACGAGAGAAACGCCCTGCGGTCACGTCGTGGTCACGGGTTGACGGGTCTGGGCGTTCCTGTATGCGCAGCGCGCGGTCGATCTCGAGCCGGCGTCCACAACCAACGAGGGTAAACCGTGCGACATGGGAGGTCGAGCGCAGATGCTCACCGCCACCGCGCCGAGGAGGGCGATGTAGAACGAGAGGCTTCGTGGGCCATCCCACAATCCGAGGCTGGCGACTATCACGCCTGCCTCGGCCCATCCCCCGTGTCCTCGCCAGGCCAGCACCATCTCCGCGAGCACCGTCAGGACCGTCATGCTGGTGGCACCGGCGGTGACCGCCGTGAGTGCGGTCCCCGGGTCACCGAAGAACCTGATCGGCCCGCTGCCGATCGTGAACTCCGGACTGGTCTGCGGAGCGAGGACGCCGGAGAGCCAAGCGGCCGGGTCTCTCACCGCGAAGGGCAGGTTGACGGCGGCAAAGCTCAGCCCCGCCGCGGCGGCGAACCGAAGTCCAGGCCTGGGTCCCTCGCGGTTCGCCAGGACCAGGAGCGGTGCGGTGACAAACCATGCAGTCTGCTTGGTGGCGCATGCCAATCCGATGGCGATGCCGCCGACAAGCATCCGCCTGCTGCTGCACGCGATGATGAGCAATGCCAGCGCGATGCCATCGGGATGCGCGGGGCCGACAAGCAGCAGGACGCCCGTCTGCGCCAGTAGCGACACGCCGACCCAGCGGCGCAGGCCTTCGTGCGCTGCCCGCGTGACGACGGCGCCGGCGACGAGCAGCGCCAGCGTGTTCAAGAGGACAAGCGCTTTCGCACCGGCGATCCCGGCAAAGGCGCTCCCGGCGGGGTAGTTGAACCCCAGCAGGATGCCGCCTGGAGCGTGACTTGCCAGAGCCGCCCTGGCGACCGCATCGCTCTCCGTCTGGGAGGGCGCGCTCATCCGCGTCGCGAACACCCCGCTCCGTAGTGGGGTGACGTTCAACGACGGGCAGCCAAGTGCTTGCTCGGCCCGGAGGACGTTGTACGCGGTGTACGGGTTGACACCACGCAACACTTCTTGGGCGGCTGCCACTGTCGCGGGTGAGACATCGTCACCGCACACCAGCTCGGTGTTGGATGCAGCGACTGTGCTGACGACCTGTCCAATCCCGACGGTCACAGTCGCGATCGCAAAGACGACACAGACAAGCGTTGCCATCCACGTCGCCGCTGCTGAAGGGGTCCATGACCGGTGACAGCAGCGAATTGCCAGGGGGCACCGAGCATGGTCAGCACCCAGCCGATCGGCAAACGAGGACCGATTGCCTGCTGGAGTGAGACTGGTGCCGTCAGCAGGATGCCCGCGACCCCGGCGACCACGAGGCGCCGGCCCTTGGCGTCGTTCGACAGTGCGAGCCAGCGGCGCAGCGCTGTCGAGGGTGGCTGGGCTCGCATTCCAGCGCTGACCCTCAGGCACGGAAACGGGCGCCCGGCAGTCCGTGACCTCCCTGAAACCCAGCCTATTCAGCCCTGCGACCCGGCGTGCGTGCAGTTGAGTACCGGCGCAGCGGTATGAACGGCCCTCGCTCACTGTCGAGGGTGGACATGGGTACTTCAGACCGGCTGTGAGGGAGACGAAGACGCCTACTGCGGAGTACTTCACACCGGGAGATTGCCGTTGACTCGAGACACGTGATGGCCCTCATCGACGACGTGAAATCCTCTAGCCGTGGCCTGACAGATGGCGGAGCGGACTACCAGCTCGCGTGGACTGGGTCCGCCGTTGGCTGGGCGCGGTCGGATGACCTCGGACCTCCACCGAAACGCCTCGCGTCTGACCGGCGATGGCCGCTGGTAGTCGAACGCGAAGGTGTCGGCTAAGGTGTTCCCTCCGCAAGGAAGCTGTCCAAGACTAGGAGCGACGGGCGCGTGCGGCGGTAACCGTGGCGGCCTCTCACCCCTACGGTCGGGTCAGCAAGTCCTCAAAGTGCGACGAGTGCCGAAACCAGTTGGCCGGCCCCCATCGCCCGACGTTGCCAAGCAGGATTCCCGCCACGAAGCAGACCACCACCGGCCAGGTGAGCCACTCCTGGTCGGTGGAAAAAGAGGGCCGCCCACACATGGCGATTCGGATCGGGCACAGTAGTTCCTGCTGGCACAAAGTCGCCGAAGCGCCCTGATGCAGCGGAAATGAAGCTCACTGGAGTGCCCGACATCGCCTGAGCAGTCGGCGTGGTCACCCTCACCGCCTGCTCTTACTGAGCCCCACGGCAACCGGAGTGGCAGAAACCGCCGACCTGGAAGGGGTTGTGGTACTCGCGCTGCACCCGGCGAGTGCGGCTGCGATGAATACCAATGGGCCGATAGAGCGTTTCATGTGAACTCCTAATTCCGAAAGGGAAGGCTACCCCCCGCTTCCATGCGCTTCCTCCCTCGCGCGGGGGGCATCCCGCGCCGCGCAACCTTAGCGGGTGTCCTGAGCCAACCGCCAGGGCGGCCACCCGGCGATGATTGCCGTCGAGCAGATGAAGTCCAGCGAACTCTCAGTCGACACCAGCAGAGAGCAGGTGGTCGACATCACCAACCAGATTGCCGCATTCGTGCGCGGCTCCGGGGACGGGCTGCTGTCCGTGTTCGCATTGCACGCCACGGCCGGACTCGCTCTCATCGAGACGGGCAGTGGCACGGAGGCGGACCTCATCTCCACGCTCGAGCGGCTGCTTCCGCGGGATGACCGCTACACACACAGCCACGGCAGCAGGGGGCACGGCGCCGACCATGTGCTGCCCGCGCTGGTCAGCCCGTCGCTGACCGTTCCCGTCAGCGCCGGGAGACTCGCGCTGGGCACCTGGCAGCGGATCGTGCTCGTCGACCTGAACCGCGACAACCCGCGCCGCCGCGTCCGCCTCGACCTGCTGAGCGGCTGAGCGGCGCACGCCGGCCCAGGACGGCGAAAGAGGCTGGACGGATACGCTCAGGCGCATGACATCCGTGAGTGATCCCGACGAGCTCCGTGGCGTCGTCATGTTCGACGGCGCTCTCAACGTTCGCGACCTCGGCGGCCTTCCCCGTGAGGGAGGTGGCTTCACCCGCTTTCGCCGGCTGATTCGCGCCGACAGCCCGCACGGGCTGACCACCGAGGGCCTCGATGCCGTGGCGACGTTCGGCATCACCACCGTGGTGGACCTGCGCACCGAGTCGGAACGGCAGGAACTGCCCTCGCGCCTCCTTGACGTCCGCGGCATCCGCCATCATCACACGCCGATCTTCACCGACCAGAACAGGCCGGTTCATCTGCGCACAGCCATCGATGTGTACCTGTGGTGGTTCACCGAGTGCCGTGCCGGGCTTGCCGCCGCCCTCACCGCAATCGCCGATGCGGAGGGAGGCCCCGTGCTGATCCACTGCCATGCGGGGAAGGACCGCACGGGGATGATCGCGGCCCTTCTCCTGCGCCTCGCCGGCGTGTCGCCAGAGGTCATCGCCGCCGACTACGAACTGAGCGCGGTGATGCTCAGGGAGATGCTCGATCGGGACCGCGTGCGCATGCTGGCGCGCGGGGACCATCCCGACCTCGTCGAGATCGTGCTCTCGGCACGGCGCGAGACCATCCTCGCGGTGCTGTCACGTCTCGATGCCGAGTACGGGGACGCCGTCGCGATCCTGCGGATGCTGGGCCTGGACGAGGCACGCATCGAACGACTCAGCTCGCTGCTCGTTGCCGACGTCTGGCCGTAGGGGTGGCCGCCGGCGGCCTGCGCAGTCGGCCCGGTTGATGAGCGGGCGGAGCGCCGCGTCAGGACGAGCGCCGGGCACGCTATCGTGTCCCCCCGTGCTCCGCCTCTCGTCGACTGTCGCCCCCGCCGGGACCTGAGCCGTGTTGACCGTCGACTTCGGCCGCCTCCAGATCGGGCCTGGCACCCGGGTACTCGACATCGGCTGCGGCAACGGCCGTCACTCTTACGAGGCACTCCGACAGGGTGCCGATGTGGTCGCCAGCGACCTCGATGGCGTTGCCCTCGCCGAGGTGGCGCGGATGGCGGACGCCATGGTGCTCGAAGGCGAGGTGGCCGCCGGGGGCAGCCTTCGGACCGTACTCGCCGACGCGCGACGCCTGCCCTTCGAGGACGCGGAGTTCGACGTGGCCATCGCCGCCGAGGTTCTCGAACATATCCGCGACGATGCCGCCGCCATGGCCGAGCTCTGCCGCGTCATCCGACCTGGCGGACTGCTCGTGGTCACGGTGCCGCGATGGTGGCCCGAAAGGGTGTGCTGGGCGCTGTCGAGCGAGTACCACGACGTGCCGGGGGGTCATGTCCGCATCTACCGGCGCAGCGAACTGGCTGAGCGACTGCGCCGGTCGGGACTGGTCATCGCGCCGCCCCACCATCATGCGCACGCACTCCACTCGCCCTATTGGTGGCTGCGTTGTGCTCTCGGGATGTCCCGCGACCAGGCCATGGTAGCGAGGCTGTACCACCGATTCCTCGTCTACGACCTGATGCGCCGGCCGCGCTGGTCTCGAAGTCTGGAGAGAATGCTCAACCCCATGCTCGGCAAGAGCGTGGTGATCTACGCGCACCGACCCGATCCGGCGACGGCCGCCGCCCGCCCATGATCAGCACCCCGTTGAGCCCGAGCGATCTCAGTGCAACGGTCGACGCCATTGCCCGTGTCCAGCGGCCTGACGGAAGCATTCCCTGGTATGAGGGCGGCCCGGTCGATCCGTGGAATCATGTCGAGGCTGCCATGGCGCTCGCCGTCGGCGGACGTACTAGAGAGGCGTCGCGCGCTTATGCGTGGCTTGCTCAACTGCAACGTGCCGACGGGGCCTGGCACGCCGCCTACCGTGACGGGGATGTGATCGATGCCACGCTCGACACCAACCTGTCCGCCTACATCGCCACCGGGGTCTGGGTACAGCTGTTGTGCGGTGCGCCGGACGCTGAGGTGCGGGCAGGATTCGCTTGCGTGGAACGTGCCCTCGGCTTCGTGCTGTCGCTGCAGGGGGAGGACGGCACGGTGTCGTGGGCGCTCGACGCCGCCGGACGCCCGTCGCGCCGGGGGCTCGTCACCGGCTCCTCATCCGTCCACCTCAGCCTCGCCTGTGCGGCGCGACTCGCAGACGCGCTGGGCGTGCCGCATCCCGAGTGGACCGCGGCGCGGGAACGTCTCGCCGACGCGCTTCGCACCGCGCCGCACCGGTTCGAGGACAAGAGGCGGTGGGCGATGGACTGGTACTACCCGGTTCTCTGCGGGGTGGTCTCCGGGGCCGACGCCTTCGTCCGCCTCGCCGCGCGCTGGGGCGACTTCGTGGTGCCGGAGCGAGGCGTTCGCTGTGTATCGAACCGGCCCTGGATCACCACCGCCGAGACCTGCGAACTTGCACTTGCGCTGGTGCGCTGCGGCGACGTCGTACGCGCCGTGGAGATGCTCAATTGGGCGCAGCATCTTCGCGGCGATGACGCAGCGTACTGGACGGGCGCGAACTACACCGACGGTCGCATCTTCCCGCCCGACGAGCAGCCCACCTGGACGTCAGCCGCGGTCGTGCTCGCTGCCGACGCGATCAGCGGCGGGGTCGTCGCCACGGTGCTTGACTCCACCCGCTGACGCCCGCGAGCCCGCGCCTGAGCACGCGGAGGCTCCCCTCTGCGGTGAGCTCATGGAATCCTTCGTGCAACGCGCGGCAGTACATGTGGAAGGGCGCCTGCCCGCCGTCGTTGGGGTCGGGGAAGACGTCATGGATCACCAGCAACCCGCCCTCATCGAGGTGTGGGGCGAAGCCGGTGTAGTCGGCCTGGGCCGCCTCCTCCGTATGGCCGCCATCGATGAAGAGGAGAGACAGAGGAGTGCGCCAGTGGGCGGCAACCGACGCCGATTTGCCCACCACCGCGACCACCCAGTCCTCGAACCCCGCTTCCGCCAGCGTGCGCCGGAAGTGGGGCAGCGAATCGACCCTGCCGGTGCCAGGGTCCAGCACGGCGGGGTCGCAGTAGAGCTGGCCGGGTTGGTTCTCCTCCGAGCCGCGATGGTGGTCGACGCTGAACAGCAGGCCACGATGCTCACGGGCCGCACTCCCGAGGTAGATCGTCGATTTCCCACAGTACGCGCCGATCTCCATCATGGGACCGAGCGACGCGGCGGCAACGGCTGCCCGGTGGAGCATCACTCCCTCCGCGTCGGGCATGAAGCCCCGGGCGGTGCGTGCGGCCCGGAGGTCCGCTTCCGTCATCACTGCGGCCGGGAGGCGCGTCTCGGGGATCTCGAGCACGACGGCGACGATAGCGGCGCCCGACCGCGCCGTGCCGTCTGCGAGTGGGCAGCGACTAGCATGGCCGGCCGTGGCCGAGCTTCATCCGCTGCGTGTTGCCCTGCTCGGCTACCGGGGCAATCCGTATTCGGGCGGGCAGGGTGTGTACATCCGCCAGCTGTCGGCGGCGCTTACTCGGCTCGGCCACAAGGTCACCGTCTTCTCAGGCCAGCCGTACCCCGATCTCGAGGACAGCGTTCCCCTCGTGCGCGTTCCCAGCCTCGACCTCTATCGGACCGACGATCCCTTCCGCACCCCTCGACTTCGTGAGTTCCGCGACTGGGTCGACGTCCTCGAGTACGCCACCCTGTGCACGGCGGCCTTTCCCGAGCCGCTCACATTCAGCCTGCGCGCACGCCGCCTCCTGCGCGCGCGGCGCGCCGACTTCGACATCGTGCACGACAACCAGTGTCTTGGATGGGGAGTGCTGAGCCTGCAGCGCGCGGGCGTGCCGATGGTGGCAAGCGTCCACCACGCGGTGGTGATCGACCGCGACCTTGAGCTGGCAGGTGAGAAGAGGCTTCTGCGCAGGCTGGCTCTGCGGCGCTGGTACCAGTTCCACCACATGCAGGATCGCGTTGCCCGGCGGATGCCGCGGGTCATCACGGTCAGCGAGCGGTCGCGACAAGACATCGTGGATAGGATGCATGTCGATCCGGCCCGGATCCGGGTCGTCCCGATCGCGGTCGATGACACTGTGTTCGCGCCCGATCCATCGGTCGAGCGCGTCTCCGGGCGGATCTTCGCGGTGGCCAGCTCGGATGTGTCGCTCAAGGGTGTGGTCCCGCTCCTGAACGCGGTGGCCGCGCTTCGCCGCCGGCGGCCGGTGGAACTGGTGCTCCTCGGTGAGGCACGGCGCGGGGGAACTGTGGCAAAGACGGTCCAGGAGCTCGGGCTGAGCGACAGCGTGCGGTTCGTCCGGGGCATCGACGACGCTGCAGTGGCCCACCAATACGCGGAGGCCGAGGTCGCGGTGGTGCCGTCACTCTACGAGGGCTTCTCGATCCCAGCTCTTCAGGCGATGTTCTGCGGGGTGCCCCTGGTGGCCACGACGGCGGGGGCGCTTCCCGAGGTCGCCGGTCGCGATGGCGAGACGGCATTGCTCGTTCCCCCGGGCGATGCGGCAGCACTGGCGCGGGCCATCGGCAGGCTGCTCGACGACTCAGCTCTGCGCGGCACGCTCAGCGCGGCGGCGCTCGGCCGCTCGCGAGGGCGGTACAGCTGGGAGGCGACTGCGCGGGCGACCGTTGGCGTCTACCGCGAGGTGCTGGACGCGGGGTGACGGCGGTCACGCACGCGTACCATGCATCCCATGACTGACGAGCACACCGAGCCACGCCAGCGCCACACCGTCAGCGAGCGCCTCGACGCCGCCCACGCCGCGGCCGAGGAGGTCGTCGCCGAGGAGAGCGGCCAGCTCGGCGGCGCGCTCAATGCCCTGGCGGTGCCATTCGAGGAGGCGGTGGCGGCGGTGCGCGCCGCGATCAACCCGGACGGCCTCGCCGAGCACGAGGCCGCGAAGACCGGCGACGCAGACGACGCAGAAGACGAGGCAGCCGGTCACGGTGGCACCGATGAGGAGCAGCGCGGCCCCTGAACGACGGTGGGCGCGGGTTGCGGAGCACCATCACTGTTACCCTGATGACCGCGATCAGCGCCGCGACGGCCTCTCGCGAGGGGTAGCCGCGCCGCCGGCCGTCCCCGACCTACTGTCGCGCCACCGCAGCGGCGCCGCTGCGCAGCAGGAACTTCTGGATCTTGCCCGTCGCCGTCTTGGGCAGCTCGTCGACGGGGTGCCACCCCTTCGGCACCTTGAAGCGGGCCATGCGCTCGCGAACGAACGCGGCCAGCTCCTCGTCGGATGCTGACATCCCCGGCCGGAACACGATGAAGGCGTGCGGGGCCTCGCCCCAGCGCTCGTCCGCCAGGCCGACGACAGCCGCCTCCAGCACGGCGGGGTGGCGTAGGAGCACCGACTCCACCTCCACCGAGGAGATGTTCTCGCCCCCGCTGATGATGACGTCCTTGATGCGATCGCGGATCTCGACGTAGCCGTCGGGGTGGACGACGGCGGCGTCGCCGGAGCGGAACCAGCCATCGCCCATGGAGGCGTCCGTGGCCTGCGGGTCCCGGTAGTAACCCGCCATGACGACGTTGCCGCGCACCGCGATCTCGCCAAGCGTCTGCCCATCCCAGGGCACCTCGTGGCCCTCGTCGTCGAGGACGCGCACCTCGCCACTGGTGAGCAGTTCGACTCCCTGGCGGGCCTTGACGATGCCCCGTTCGGCGGGGGACAGCGCGGCGTGCTCGGGCAGCGGAGCGCACACCGTGATGAAGGGCGAGGTCTCGGTGAGCCCGTAGACCTGGGTCACATCCCAGCCCAGCTCGCCCTCGACCTTCTCAATCGTGGCCGCTGCCGGCGGCGCACCGGCGGTGACCACATGGACACCCGGGGGCAGGTCGCCGCGCATCTCGATGGGCGCGTTGGCCAGCGCGATGAGGACCGTCGGCGCTGCGCAGAGCCAGGAGACGTTCTCCTCGCGGACCAGCCGGAAGACCAGTGCCGGCTCCACCTTGCGCAGGCACACGTGGACCCCCGCCACCGCCGTCAGCGACCAGGTGAAGGTCCATCCGTTGGCGTGGAACATGGGAAGCGTCCAGAGGTAGCGATCGCCCACTCCGAGGTGAAGGTGGAGGAGCGTGCCGACTGAGTTCATCCACGCGTTGCGGTGCGTGATCATCACACCCTTGGGTCGCGCTGTCGTCCCGCTGGTGTAGTTGATCGTGAGCAGGTCGCTCTCGACGATCGCCGGGCGGGTGAACGTCGCCGGCGCCTCCGTCAGGAGGCTCTCGTAGTCGAGCCAGCCGTCGCGAGCGCCCTCCAGCGCGATGAAGTGCTCCACGCCTGACATGCGCTCCCTCACCGCGTCGACCGCGTCGAGCTGGTCGCTGTGCGCGATGACGATACGGCATCCTGAGTGGTCGACGATGAAAGCCCAGTCGTCGCCGGTCAGGCGAAAGTTGACGGGGACCAGGACCGCACCGAGCTGGGGGACGGCGTAGTACTGCTCGAGATGGCCATGCGTGTTGGGGGCGATCACGGCCACCCGGTCGCCACGGCGGACGCCGAGCCCCTCCAGGGCGGCCGAGCCGCGATCGCACCGGCTCAGGAACTGCTCATACGTCATGCGCAGGTCGCCGTCCACGACTGCGGCACGGTGTCCGTGGAGGCGTCGGGTCCGGCGGGCGAAGTCCAGGGGAGTGAGCGGCACCTCCATCGACACGTGACCTCCCTCGACTGCTTGCTTGACCAGGCCCGGCCCGAAACCCGGCGGCCACAGGGTGGGGCGGTTGCTGCGCTGCACGATAGACCTCCAGTGCGGCCTGCGCCATCTCCCAAGGGAGAGACGCATGGGTCTGGTTGTTGCAGGCTCTCCGTTGCGCGGGTTCGACACTTCCGCGCGGAGAGCGTCGCCCTTGCTGTTAGCATCCGGCGCCACAGGTGTTCGTGGGACACGGGGGTGGGTGGTGCGACGCGTCAGCCTGAGGTCGTCTGAAGCGGCTCCTGCGGCGGAGCGGCGCGGAGACGCACCGGTGGTGTCGGCTCCGGCGGCACTGGAGGTCTCCGGTCTGGCGGTCCACTTCGGCGGAGTCGTCGCGCTGCAGGACGTGTCCATCGGCGTGCATCCGCAGCAGATCCTGGGGGTGATCGGACCCAACGGCGCTGGCAAGACCACGCTCTTCAATGCCATCTGCCGGTTGGTGACGCCGAGCCGCGGCAGCATCACTTACGCGGGTCGCTCACTTCTGTCGATGCGGCCTTCTCAACTCGCCGGTCTGGGCATCGTGCGCACCCTGCAGGGGCTCGGCCTCTGGACGCGTCTCAGCGTGCTCGAAAACGTCATGCTGGGTGCGCCGGCATCGACCAACATGTTCAGCGACCTGTTCGCGCTGCCCCGCGCCGACAGGGGTGAGCGCGACCGTGCTGATGCGGCCATGGCCATTCTCGATGAGCTCGGCATCGCTGATCGCGCCGGCGCGTATCCCGGCTCGCTGCCACACGGCACCCAGAAGAGCGTGGTCCTCGCACGGGCCCTGATGGCCCGTCCATCGCTGCTCCTGCTCGATGAGCCCGCCAGCGGCCTCTCGGCAGCTGAGGTTGAGCAGCTCGTGGAGCTGCTGCGCCGACTCAGAGCAGACATGGGCATTGCGCTCGTCGAGCATCACCTGGACATGGTGATGGCGGTGAGCGATCGCGTGGCCGTGCTCAACCTTGGCCGGGTGATCGCCTCGGGGACGCCGGCCGAGATCCGCGCCAACGACGAGGTGACCACCGCCTACCTCGGCAGCCAGGTGGCCGATGCTTGAGGTCACCGATCTGACCGTTGCGTATGGTGGCGTGGTTGCCGTCGACGGTGTTTCATTCACCGTGGCAGAGGGCAGCATCACCACGGTTCTGGGCGCCAACGGTGCGGGCAAGACAACGCTGGTTCGCGCCATCTCGGGTCTGGTGAAGGCACGTCGCGGCAGCGTGCGCGTCGGCGACACGGAGCTGACAGGCCGCGCTCCGGAGGCCATCGCGCGTTTGGGCGTTGCCCACGTCCCCGAGGGTCACGGGATCATCAGCGAGATCACCGTCGACGAGAACCTGCGCCTGGGTGGGCTGTGGCGGCGCGACCGCGCCGATCAGCGGCTCGCCATCGAGGAGGCGTACGAGCTCTTTCCGCCGCTGGTCGCGCGCCGCCACCTGCACGCCGCCAGCCTCTCCGGGGGGGAGCGCCAGATGCTCTCCATCGGTCGCGCGCTGGCCTCACGTCCACGAGTTCTGCTGCTCGACGAACCCTCGCTGGGACTGCATGCGGCCGTGCTCGCGCAGATCATGACCCGGCTGCGCACGCTCACTCGCGAACGCAGGCTCGCGGTGCTGCTCATCGAACAGAACGCGCGCAGCGCGCTGTCGGTCGCCGATGAGGCGGTGGTGCTCTCCCTGGGCACGGTGGTGGCGCGCGACCGCGCCGAACGACTGGCCGGCGATGACGCGCTGCGCCACGCGTATCTGGGCTTCTGAGATGCGCACCTTCCTGATCCTCACCGTCGATGGGGTGACCAACGGCTTCGTCTACGCCATCGTCGCGCTGGCGCTGGTCATGATCTGGCGGGCCACGCGTGTCATCAACTACGCGCAGGGTGCGATGGGGATGTTCACCACGTACATCGCGCTCTTCGCCATCACGCACGGAGTCACATACTGGCTGGCCTTTGTGATCGCTCTCGGTGGCGGCTTCCTGCTCGGCGCCGGCATCGAGCGCGTTCTGGTGCGACCGGTCGAGTCGCGGCCGGCGCTCAACATTGTCATCCTCACCCTGGGCCTGCTCATCTTCGTCGAGGCGCTGGCGCCGATGCTGTTCGGTGGGCAGGTGCAGTCATTTCCCGCGCCGTTTTCCCGCGTCGATCTCAGCATCGGCACCACGCAGCTCTATATTTCGCCATTTGACATCTTCGTGGTCGGCGCGGTGCTGCTGACCATGGTCGCGCTGCTGCTCTTCTTCCAGCGCACCACCATCGGGCTGCGCATGCGCGCCGCCGCGTTCGGCCCGGAGATCGCGCGCCTGCTCGGGGTGCGCGTCGGTCGCATGCTCACGCTTGGGTGGGGTCTGGCGGCGCTGCTCGGGGCACTGGCGGGAATGCTCATCGCACCGGCCATCTTCTTGTATCCGAACAACATGGATGAGATTCTCGTCTTCGGTTTCGTCGGCGCCATTCTGGGTGGTTTGGACAGCCCGGCCGGCGCGGTGGTCGGCGCGCTTCTGGTGGGCCTTGGCCTCAGCTACGTCGGCGGATACGCCGGGTCCGACCTGGAGACGATCGGTGCGCTGGTCATCCTGATCGCGGTGCTGATGGTCCGGCCCCAGGGACTGTTCGCAGCTCGCAGGCAGCGTGAGGCGTGAGCGGCATGCACCTGCCGCGCTCCACCGTGCTGCGCCACGCTCTCCTCTTCGTGCCGCTGGCGGTCGTGCTGCTCGCGGGGACCTACCTGCTCGACGCGTTCACCAACTACAACATCGCCGGCATCGCGATCTTCGCCATCGCCGCCGCGGGGCTGACCGTCCTCACCGGCATCAACGGTCAGCTCTCGCTGGGTCACGGTGCGCTGATGGCGGTGGGTGCGTACACCACGTCGCTGCTGCTGAAGGAGCAACCGGAGTTTCCCTTCCTCCTGACGGTGCTGGCGGCGATTGTGTCGACGGGGCTGGCCGGCGGCATCATTGGGATTGCGGCGGCTCGCCTGCGCGGCCCATACCTGGCCGGAGCGACGCTGGCACTGGCCGTCGGGCTGCCTCAGATCGCGATTCATTTCGGCAGCGTTCTGGGCGGCAACCAAGGCCTCAACGTCGCGCCACCGACGGCGCCGGCTGCGCTGGGCGGCGACTTTCCCGAGGAGCGCTGGCTGGCCTGGATCGCGATCGTCTTCGCGCTGATCACCCTGTTCGCCCTTGCCAATCTCGTGCGCGGCGCCACCGGGCGCACGCTGCGCGCGGTGCACGACAACGAGACGGCGGCGCGGCTCGCCGGCATCGACGTGGCCCGCGTGCAGGTGTTCGCCTTCGTGATCAGCGCCGTCTGTGCCGGGCTGGCCGGGTCCCTCTTCGCCTACTGGGTCGGCATCACCGCCCCCACCGGGTTCGGCCTGCAGCTCTCGCTGCAGCTGCTCAGCGCGATTGTCATCGGTGGCCTGGGCAGCCTGACCGGAGCCGTGTGGGGTGCGATCATCCTGGTGTACCTGCCGGTGCTCACCAGTGGGCTGGCCAGCAACCTCAATCTCTCCAGCGACATCACCAACAACCTGCCCCTGGCGGTGTACGGTGCGGTGTTGGTATTTGCGATGCTGCTCTTTCCCCGCGGCATCCAGGGCGCCGTGGCCTCACTGGCCCGGGCGGGGCGGCAGTTGCTCTTACGAACTCGTTTGCAGCAGCGGACAGCGGAGGTGGACTCGTGAACGTACGGTTTCCCAACTCGAGGCGGTGGATGACCGCCGCATGCATGGGTGTCACAGCCACGCTGGTGGCGGCCTGTGGCAGTGGCAGCGGCGGTAGTTCAGGGTCCACCAGCAACCAGGCGTCGGCGCCAGGCATCACGGCCACCTCGGTGACCATCGGCAGCACGCAGCCGCTCACCGGCCCGGCGGCGCCCGGCTACTCGGAGATCTCGCCCGGCTCCCAGGCGTACTTCCAGTATGTCAACGCCCACGGGGGCGTGTTCGGCAGGACCATCAACTACAAGGTCCTCGACGACGGCTACAACCCCACCAACACAGCGTCGCTCACCCGGCAGCTGGTGCTGCAGGACCAGGTGTACGCGGTGTTCGACTCCCTGGGGACGCCGACACACCTCGCCGTGGTCGACTACCTGAACCAGCAGAAGGTGCCCGATCTCTTCGTGGCCTCTGGATGCAACTGCTGGAACAACGTCTCAACGCATCCAGACACGTTTGGATGGCAGCCCGACTACACCATCGAGGGCAAGATTCTCGGCAACTATGTGAAGCAGACCTACGCCGGCATGAAGGTGGGGTACTTCGCCCAGGGGCCCAACGATGAGTTCGGCGACGACGGCATTGCCGGGCTCAACGACGTGTTGCAGAACAGCAACGTCACGGTCGTCAGCCCGGCGCAGTACTACGCTCCCACCGCGGCCGGCGCCCAGGGTGTGAAGGCGGAGATGGCGGCAATGCAGGCGGCCGGTGTGCAGGTGGTGGTCAGCTTCTCCATCCCGTTGTTCACTGCAGCCGCGCTGGCCAGCGCAGCGAGCATCAACTACCATCCGAAGTTCGTGGTCACCAACGTCGGGTCGGACGTGCCCACGCTCACCTCGATTCTCACCGGGGGTGCGCTCGGCGCCGCCCTGCCCGCAGCGCTCCTCACCGGCATGACGAGTGACTCGTACCTGCCGCTGGTCGGTGACAGCAGCAACCCGTGGATCGCGCTGTTCAAGTCGATCAAGAACCAGTACGCGCCGAATCTTCCCTGGGATGGCAACGTGGCCTACGGCGAGGCGGTGGCGTACACGTTCGTGCAGTCACTCAAGGCCGCGGGGCAGAACCCCACGCGAGCCGACATCGTGCACGCAGTGGAAAACAGCCACTTCACTGACGGACCCGGGCTGGTGCCCTTCGGGTTCTCTTCGAGCAACCACCTTGGGTACACCGGCGTGCAGATCACGTCGCTCGCCGCCGGCAACGTCCAGAGTACGGTCGGCCCCATCTACACCACCGATGACACCGCCGGAGGCGCCATCAGCCAGTACAGCGCAGCGGCGTCCACCCCACCGGCCAGCGGGGTTCCGGGCGGCTAAGAGCAAGCTCTAAGCCCGAATCCGTCCCTCGACAGCGGCGGGGTGTCGTCCATTCGTGGGCGGCACCCCGTTCGCCGCACGCTGTGTGGGCCGTCAACTGTTGCGGTGGTGCACTCCCGTTGCGCGCTCCAGGAGACTGTTCATGGCTGTGGTCATGACCGCCCCGAGGGAGGGGCGGAGTTTGCGGTTGAGTGGCGCAGACGGCGGCGAGCTCCGCCCACGCCGGAGGGGGTGACGTCATCTCCGACCGACGTGGTGATTGCCAGGCCAAGCGGGTAGTGCGCCCAGCGCCGGCCGCGCACCGGCGGTAGACTCCCCCTTCGATGGCTGTCGGCGAGGATCGAGTGAAGCTCGCGGCACCCACAATCGACGCGGTCCGGGCCGCGGCTGCGCTGATTGCTCGGCGTATCCGCCGGACCCCCCTTGTGCCCATCGACGGGGGCCACCTGAAGCTCGAGAGCCTGCAGCCGACCGCGAGTTTCAAGGTGCGCGGGTTCTTCACCGCCGCCCTGGCAGCCCCCCATGATCGGCGCGCCGCAGGGTTGATGACCGTCAGCGCCGGCAACGCCGCCCTGGCCTGCGCTCACGTCGCCAAGTACCTGGGGATTCCCTGCCGGGTGATGATGTTCGACACCGCCCCGCAGGCCAAGCGAGCGGGGGTGGAGCGACTCGGGGCCACGGTGATCCCGCTGCCGTTCCAGGAGCTGCTCGACTGGATGACCAACGAGCGCTGGCATGACGAGCCCGAGCTGTTCATCCACCCATTCGCGGATGAAGCCGTCATGACCGGCAACGGCACCCTTGCCCTTGAAATCCTCGACCAGCTTCCGGAGGTCGACCGCGTCGTGGTCCCGGTGGGTGGCGGGGGACTGGTGGTCGGTGTCGCCGCGACGATCAAGGCGATCCGGCCGGAGGTGGAGGTCGTCGGGGTGCAGTCCGATGGCTACCCGCTCTGGCGCGACGCGTTCCAGGCCGGCGGCCCAGTGTCGCTGAAGCCGAACACGATCGCCGACGGCACCACGGGGCCCTTCACTGGGGCCATGTTCGAACTGCTCCAAGACCACGTCGACAGATGGGTGGTCGTACCCGAGGGCGACGTCCGCCGGGCGGTGGCTGAGCTCGCGATCCGCGGGAAGGTGGTCGCGGAGGGCGCGGGTGCCCTGGCGTTCGGTGCGCTCAGCATGCTCGAATCCAGGCCCGGCACCGTGGCCGTTGTCAGCGGCGGCAACATCGACCCTGGCCGGTTGGCTGAGCTGTTGTCCGAATACGCCGCGACGCTCTCGGGATGAGGGACCTCAGGCCCTTACCAAAAGATCCGGGTTAGGCTCCGCGCCCGAGCGGGACGCGCCGGCAGGACGAGCCTCCGGCTCCCCTTCGGGTGGCGCCAGCGGGGGCAGCGGCTCGGCCGCGCAGACGCGGTTGCGGCCACTGTTCTTCGCCTCGTAGAGCGCTCCGTCGGCCAACTCGATGAGCGTGTCGGGGGTGGCGCAGTCCTGCGGATACGATGCGGTACCGATGCTGACGGTGAGCGCGCAGCGGTTGCCATCACCGAGATCGATCGGTTGTGCGGCAATGGCAGCGCGGATCTTCTCGGCGACGACCAGCGCCTGCTCGTGATCGGTATGCGGCATGATGAGAGCGAACTCCTCACCCCCATACCGTGCAGCAACGTCGGCTTCACGAATGGAGTTGGCGATCGTCGTGGCAACCGACGCCAACGCGCAGTCGCCACCCGGATGGCCGTACCGATCGTTGACCGACT
>CABECE010000265.1_pt1 | contig 20047 bp, 16 predicted proteins | sample 3132761 | NCBI WGS metagenome assembly CABECE01 (sample SAMEA5534347, study PRJEB31848) | metagenome | biome: tundra; feature: field; material: soil | place: USA | collected 2013-05 | depth 0.45 m | reverse complement strand
GCCCAGATGATGTTCTTCGGCCCCCAGGCAGAGTCACCGCCAAAGAAGACACCGGGCAGCGTCGACTGCATGGTGGTCCCGTCCACAACCGGCATGTCCCATTCGCCGAATTCCATGCCCAGATCTCGCTCGATCCAGGGGAAGGCATTCTCCTGGCCGATGGCGAGGATGACGTCATCGGCCAGGATCACCACGGTGTCGATGACGGTGGACTGCCGTGCCTGGTCGTCCCACGACAGACGGTCGAACTCCATGCCGGTGAGGCGACCGTTCTCGATGATGAACCGCTTGGGCGCGTGGTTGACGATGATGTCGACCTGCTCCTCCTCCGCATCGTCCAACTCCCACGGTGACGCCTTGAAGAAGCCGCGGTGCCGTCGGGCCACGACCTTGATGTCCCGTCCTCCGAGGCGCCGCGAGGAGCGGCAGCAGTCCATGGCAGTGTTGCCGACGCCGATGATCAACACCCGCTCGCCGATGGAGTCGACGTGGCCGAAGGCGACCGATTCCAACCAGTCGATGCCGATGTGAATGCGGTCGGTGTCGTGGCGCCCGGGAAGGTCGAGGTCCTTGCCGCGGGGAGCACCACTGCCGACGAACACGGCGTCAAATCTGTCCGCGACCAGTGCACGCATGGATGCGACCGGCGTCTCGTACCGGATGTCGACGCCCATGTCGAGGATGGCCGAGACCTCCCCATCCAACACCTGTGCGGGCAGGCGAAACGCCGGAATGTTGGTGCGCATGAGCCCACCCGGCTCAGCCTGCTGCTCAAAGATCACGACCTCGTAGCCCAGCGGCATGAGGTCGTTGGCCACCGTCAGCGAGGCCGGTCCTGCGCCGACACAGGCAACGCGCTTGCCATTCTTCTGCACCGGGATGAGAGGCATGCGCTCGGTGATGTCGCCCCGGTGGTCCGCGGCAACCCGCTTCAGGCGACAGATGGCGACGGGCGTCCCGTCGACCCGCTCGCGACGGCAGGCCGGCTCGCAGGGGCGGTCGCAGGTCCGCCCCAGGATGGCCGGGAACACGTTGGACTCCCGGTTCACCATGTAGGCATCGGTGAAGCGCCCTTGGGCGATCAGGCGAATGTACTCGGGGACGTTGGTGTGGGCAGGGCAGGCCCACTGACAGTCGACAACCTTATGGAAGTAGGCGGGGTCCTGCACATCGGTCGGTTTCACGGCAACTGAGAATTATGAGCCTAAGCGGCTGCGCGCGGCTCCGTGAGCATGAGCTGTCCGAGCTGCAGCCAGCGCGCCAGGTCGCTGGGCGACACGATGCCGACAAGCTGGTCGCCGTCGAAAACCAGGGCACGTCCGTCACTAGGCGGACCGAGCTTCGCCAGCAGGTCGGTGAGCAGGTCCGTCGGCGCCGCGACCGGCACATGCGCCAGCGGGGTGGCAATCTCCCCAGCGTGCCTAGTCGAGCGCTCCCGAGCCGGCACCCGCTTTATACCCTGCAGCGTGACCAGGCCGTCGATGCGCCCGTCGATGGCCTGTGTGGGAAACGTGGTGAAGTGGTGGCGCAGCGCGTACTGCTCGATGAGCATATCGACCGTTGTCCACGAGGGCACCACGACCGGGTTCGGCGACATCACCTCGCCGACCTTCACCCCCTCGAGCACATGGTGCATGGTCTCGCCCTGCTGCTCGCCGCGCGCCGCGGTGTCGAGGAACCAGCCGATGAAGACGAGCCAGATGCCGCCGATGTCGCTGTAAACGAAGAAGTCGAGCAACCCCAGCGCGATCAGCACGAAGGCGAACACTCGCCCGCCGCGGGCCGCGGCCGCGGTCGCCCGCGTGCGGTCGCCGTGGCGGGCCCAGAGGAGACCCCGCAGGATGCGGCCGCCGTCCAGCGGGAACGCGGGAACGAGGTTGAAGACCAGCAGCATCAGGTTCGCCGCCGCCAGCCACCCAAGGGCGACGACGGCCAGGACGGGCGCCCCTGCTGCCGACAGCGCGAGCGCGATGCTGTAGAAGACGCCGGTGAGCACCAGTGTGGTCGCCGGGCCCACCACCGCGACCAGCACCTCCGTGCGCGCGCTGCCCCAATCAGCGCGGATATGCGACACGCCGCCGAACACCCAGAGGGTGATGTCGTCGACGGCGATGCCGCGACGCTGCGCCACGAGCGAGTGGGCCAGCTCATGCACGGTCAGCGAGGCGATGAGCAGCACTGCCGCACCCACCGCGGTGAGCCAGCGCACCGGCCCGGACGTCCCCGGCACGGCGGTGGGGATGACGCCCTCCGCCAGGCCCCAGGCCAGCAGCGCGCAGATGACCAGCACGCTCCAGTGCGCCTGGATGCGGATCCCGGCGATCCGGACGATCGGAATGCGCTGCTTCACCGCTCTCTTCCCGCCGCATCCACCTGTTCGGCTCCGTCAGTACCGCGTGATGGCAGCGACGCCGTCGGCTGCCGCGCCAACCTGGTCGGCGCGGATGAAACGGCACTGCGCGCCGGTGAGCATCGCCCGCTCGACAGCTGCGTCGACGATGTCGTCAACCGGCACGGTCGGCGCGCCACAGACCTCACACGCTGCTTGGGCTGGCATCAGGGCGTGGCAGGACGTGCAGAGGGCACCGGGTCGGCTCGAAAATCCGGTCGAGATCAACAATTGTTTGACGCGGCCCTCGGAGAGCGCCGAGAGGACCACCTTCAATCCAAGAATCGCTGAACCGTTGCCGAATGCGCTCACCATCTCGCTCAGAATCGTTTCTTCATCGCGCTTCTCGACATCGTGAACAACCGCGGAAATGGCTTCCTGAACCTCAGCGAGCGGAGCAGTGACCCGCACCGAGACGTATCCCGCGACCAGGGAGCGATGGCGATCGGAGATGTCCCTCTCGAGCCGCGCTCGTTCTGGTGTCGGCCCGCCCAGGAGGAGATGGTCAACCGGGTGTTTGTCGAGATGGTCTGACAGGGCCGCGGCGCACCTCACCAGATGGCGCTCTGCCAGCGCGACCTCGCGGCGATCGACATGAGTGCCCGCCGGCGCCCACCGAGCGGCAGCATCTCCGGTCGCTGACGACGAACTGCTGACATTCCACCCGCGCTGCCGCTCTCTGTGTGGCGCAGGGCCCTCGAACAGCGCTGGATACTCGGACAGCTGGCCGAGACGATACTCAAGCACACGCATCTTCTCGTGGTCGATGAGAGCCACCCCGAAACGTTTGGCCTGGGCAAGGATGGCCTCAAGTTGCAGGAGATGCGGGCGGTGTGCGGCGATGATCTGGTCCTGCACTCGGACAGGCAGCTCGATCACCCGAAACCACGATTCAAGTGAGCAGGCGACCAACACGAGCCCTCGGGTGCGCGATCGCTCGAACTTCTCCTCGAGCCACCGTTCGAGCATCGCCACGTCGTCTTCAACCGCCGTTCGAAGTGCCGGGTCCTCAGCCTCAGCCTCCGCGCGCTGTCGCACCTCCTGCGCGAGGACAGCGAACGCTGCCAAGCAGTCTGATCGCCGCGGCCGGTGAGCACCATCCACATCGAGGTAGCAGGTGGTGATGACCGGAGCAGAGTGCATATGGCTCAGGTCGCCGATCGCGCGCTCAAGCCGGCTGCCGGCAGCCGCAGTGGCCATGGATATCCTCGCTTCGCCTGGTCTGGATCCTGCTCCCAGGTTGGCGGTTCTGAGCGGCCGTCTCCAGGGCCCATCGTCCCCAGGTGCTGGGCCATGCGACCTTTCCGGCTGCTGGTTGCTCAGGCGAATATCACGCTCTTCGGGTCGTTCGGCTCTGGCGGCAGCGACCCAGGCGCAGGACGCTCAGGTCGGGCAACCGGCACCCGCGCGAGGGTTCAGATGAAAGGAGGCCGAAATGGTCGCTACCACGGGAGAAGTGGTTGTGCGCTCCACCGAGGAGCTCGAGAACATTCCTCATGAGCCGCTGGAACCGGGGGTCGTGGGCGTCGTCAACGCGGTCGTCCGGGAACACCAGGGCACCTACGCCGGCGTCATGCGCGTCGCAGCCGGCTGCAAGCTTCCGCAGCATCGCCACCCGTCGATGAGTCACCACGTTTTCGTCATCGACGGAAAGGTCGAGGCCTTCGGCCGGACCCTGGGTCCTGGGTCGTACTGGTTCGTGCCGGCGGGTGAGATCCATCACGTTCGCGGCCTGCAGCCAGACGGATGCACGCTGGGCTACGTCGACGTCCCGGAATAGGCAAGGAGGCGGAGGTGTCCAAAGAGGTTCACGCTGTTCGGATTTGGGCGTGGAGAGCGGGCGCGCGCACGCTGGTGTACTCGTTGGAGATGCCGAACGCTCAACGTGTCGCGCTGTCTCACGTGCGGATGTTGCAGGAGGACCCAGCGGTCGACCGGATCGAGATGCGCGAGCACATCGTCACGGCTGACGATGCAGAGGTTCCCAGCGGGCGGCGCGGCAGCCTCGCGTGGGAACGCACCGGCGGGAGGTGGCGGAGCCTTTCCCCGAGTAGTGTGCGTCTTATGGATCGCCGTGGATGAGGGACGGCATAACGGTTCGCCATCCAATGACGGAGTTGCTGCGCCGCTTCGGCTCCAAGGCCGGCTGACGTGGCACTTGGGAAGAGAACCAGCGCCGGCCTTTGACGCGCGCGGCATGCGCTGTCGAGCATGACCCCCGGATGAACGCTGCCGGTGTGCTCGAACCAGGTTCCGGTCACGGTGGAGACGGGCTCGAACCTCCCCAGTGGCTGGCCACAGAGGACATGGCCCGCCTGATCGCCCTGGCCCAGAAGGACATCTACGCCGCGCTCGGCTCCCGTCCGAACGGCCTCACGGCGGACGAGGTGCGCCAGCGGGCAGCGCGCTTCGGCCCCAACGCGATCGCCGAGACACGAGGCCCCGGCCTGGTGCGCCGGCTAGGCAGCCAGTTCGTCAACCTGTTCGCGCTCCTTCTCTGGGCTGGGAGCGTGCTCGCAGTCCTCGCCGGTGAGGCCACACTCGCCGCCGCGATTGCCGCCGTCGTCCTCATCAACGGTCTCTTCGGCTTCTGGCAGGAGTACCGCGCTCAGCGCGCGGTGGCTGCGCTGCGGCGCCTGCTTCCCGAGACCGCGCTGGTCGTCCGTGACGGGGGTGAGCAATCAGTTCCGGCTGCCGGGCTGGTCCCGGGTGACGTCATCCTCGCGGCCGAGGGCGACCGGATCTCCGCCGACGCATGCTTGGTCGAGGCGGTCGACTTGCGCGTGGACCAATCGGCCCTCACCGGCGAGTCCCATCCGGCCCATAAGGCCCCCGGGAAGGAGTCTCGCTTGGCCCGGGCGGCAGACGCTCACAGCTTGATCCTCGCCGGCACCACGGTGACAGCGGGGAGCGCCCGCGGCGTGGTCGTGCGCACTGGGATGACCACCGAATTCGGCCGCATCGCTCACCTGACCCAGGCCGTCGCCGATGACATCAGCCCTCTCCAGCGAGAGGTCGCCAGTGTCGCCCGGCGGGTCGCGCTGCTGTCGGTGGCGATGGGTCTGCTCTTCTTCGCCGTCGGGTTCATCTTCGCCGGGCTGTCGCTACGCGACGGTGCGATCTTCGCGGTGGGCATCGTCATCGCCAACGTGCCGGAAGGATTGCTACCGACCATGACGCTATCGCTCGCCATGTCGGTGCAGCGCATGGCCCAGCGCAAGGCGATCGTGAAGCGTCTCTCATCGGCGGAAACCCTCGGATCCTGTGACGTGATCTGCACCGACAAGACCGGCACCGTCACCAGCAACGAGATGACAGTGCGCGAGGTGTGGACCGCGGCGGGGGAGACAGCCACGCTGTCCGGCGCTGGCTACGAGCCGATCGGGCGAGTGTCATTCGGGCAACGAGAGCCGCGCGCTGATGACCTGGAAAGGGTACTGCCGCTTCTCCGCATCGGGATGCTCTGCAACGCCGCGCGACTGCGCCCCCCGAGCGAATCGGCCGGCTGGAGCGTGAGCGGCGATCCCACCGAGGGGGCGCTCCTCGTGGCGGCCGCCAAGGTGGGATTGGACCGTGCGCAGGAACTCCGGCTGCGGCCGATGGTTCGCCAGCTGGCTTTCGATCCGCGTCGCAAGCGCATGTCCACAGTGCATCGCTCCCCCAACGATGCGGGAGCCCTCGTGGCCTATGTCAAAGGTGCGCCGCGGGAGCTGCTCGCCCACTGCACGCGCGCGCTGACCGCCGATGGCGAGGTCCCCTTCACCGCTGATCTGCGTGCTCGAGCGACCGCGGAGAACGACCGGATGGCCACCTCGGGCCTTCGCGTCCTCGCCATGGCGTACCGCGCATTGTCCGCCGGCGACGAGAGTCGGCTCTCCATTGTGAGCCCCGGAGCCGCCGAGACGAATCTGGTCTTCGTCGGACTTGCGGCCATGCGCGACCCACCCCGCCCCGAGGTGCGCAGCGCGGTGATGCACTGCCAGGCTGCCGGCGTCCGCGTGATCATGATCACCGGCGACTACGGTCTCACCGCAGAGGCCATCGCCCGCGAGGTCGGCATCACCGTCGGCGGAGCGTCCCGGACCATCGACGGCGCCGAGCTGGACAACATCGGCGACGCACAGCTCGTGCACCTGCTCGGTGACGGTGCGTCCATCTTCGCGCGCACCACGCCGGAGCACAAGCTTCGCATCGTGGCGGCGCTGCAGTCGATGGGCCATATCGTGGCGGTGACCGGTGACGGCGTCAACGACGCGCCCGCGTTGAAGAAGGCTGACATCGGCGTGGCCATGGGTCGCGGTGGAACTGATGTCGCGCGTGAGGCGGCTGATATGGTCATCCTCGACGACAACTTCGCCACGATCGTCGCTGCGGTCGAGGAGGGCCGCGCCATCGTCGACAACATGCGCAAGTTCATCGTCTACATCTTCGCCCACCTGTCGCCGGAGGCGATCCCCTTCATCTTCTTCGCCTTGTTCCACACGCCGCTGCCGCTGACCGTGCTCCAGATCCTCGCCATCGACCTCGGCACCGAGACGCTCCCCGCTCTCGCCCTCGGCGTCGAGCGCGCCGAGCCCGACGTGATGAGCAGGCCACCGCGACGGCGAGCCGAGCACCTGCTTGATGCTGCGACACTCCGGCGAGGGTACGTCTTTCTCGGCGGGATGAGCACCGTGGTTGTGCTCGCCGCCTTCTTCGCGTTCCTTCTCCAGCACGGCTGGTATTGGGGAGAGCGCAATGCCCCCAATGCCGCGATCGGGGCAGGGGCGTCCACTGTCGTCTTCCTGGGCATCGTTATCCTCCAGGTCGGCAATGCTTTCGCTTGTCGCACCGAGCGAGCCTCTGCCTTCGCTCGTGGTCTGCTTTCGAATCGGTTCCTGCTGTGGGGCGTGGTCTGCGAGCTGCTCTTCGCCGCGGCGCTGATCTACATCGCGCCCTTCCAGGCGCTGTTCGGCACCGCTGCCATCGACCCTCGGTGGTGGCTTGTGCTCGCAGCCTTCATCTGCCCCGTTTTTCTTGCCGAGGAGACCCGCAAGCTGCTGTTGCGGCGCAGATCCCATGACCAGAGCGAGATCCGGACTCACACGCGCCGGGCGGCGCACTCCTGACGCAGGCGCTCGAGATTGCCTGACACGAGGACCGGGACCGGCTCCGGGTGCTGGATGCGCCGCGCGCTCTCGGGTAACGCGTCGAGGTCCGCTGTGAGCCTGGCAGCCATCACCGGCAGAGTGTCCGGAGCTGTCGTCCGGCGACCCGCAATCATGACCGGGTGCAGCAGGGGATCACGGCCGGGGAGTTGCTCCTCGCGTAGACCCAGTACGTCACCGCCGAGCCCCAGGTTGCGAAACACCTGCTTGGCGCCCGGAAGGGTGCTCTTGCCGGCCGACAGTTTGAGCACCGGCCGGCCATCGTAGGCCACAAGCTTGTACGCGCTGTCCAGCGATGGAGCGTCAGCCGACACGCCCATCTTCGTACCGACACCAAAAGCGTCGATCGGCGCACCGTTGCGGACCAGCGTGTCGATGTCGTGCTCGTCGAGGCCACCGCTGACGAAGATGTGTGCGCCCCGGCAAGCCGCGTCGTCGAGCAGCCGGCGCGCTCGACGAGCGAGCGCGTCGACATCGCCACTGTCCAGGCGCACCGAGAAAGCGTCGCCGAGGCCTCGTTCCTGCGCGACTCGGATGGCCTGCTGGACTCCCGCCTCTGTGTCGTACGTGTCGACGAGGAACGTGGGTCGGTCGGGGAAGTCCTCAGCGAAGGCGCGGAAGGCGTCGACCTCGCTCGCGAAGGCCTCGACGTATGAGTGCGCCATCGTTCCCGAGGTGGCCAGGCCGTACCGCCGGGCGCCCTCGACGTTGCTCGTGGCCGCGAATCCGGCGATCGCCGAGACGCGAGCCGCTGCCATCGCGGCCTCGACGCCGTGGGTGCGGCGGAAGCCGAAGTCGACGAGCGTCCGCCCTTGGGCGGCGAGACGGCAGCGTGCGGCTTTGCTGGCGATCGCTGTCTGGAACGTGATCTGGTTGAGCAGGTAGGTCTCGACGAGCTGGCCCTCCGCGATCGGTGAGGTCACCTCGATCAGTGGCTCGTTCTCGAACACGACCCGTCCTTCGGGCACCGCCCAGACGTCGCCGGTGAAGCGCACGCCGGCCAGCGCGCGCGCGTCGGCCGCCGTGATGCCCGCAATGTCTGTCAGGTAGGCCGTGTCGGCGCGGTCTGCTCCGAAACCCTCGAGAAAGGTGAGGCAGTCCTCGAGGCCGGCGGCGGCCAAGAAGCCGCGCTCTGGTGGCAACCGGCGCACGAAGAGGCTGAAGGTGGCCAGGCCCTGCATTCCGCGCCGGAGGTAGCTCGCGGCCATACGCAGCTCGTAGCAGTCGGTGAGCAGCAGTGTGCCCATGGCATCAGTCTCGGCGCTGCGCAGGCGGCAGCGCCAGGGTCGATGGTCCCGACGCCGGCGCGGAGTGGCAGGTCCCGCGCCCTCAGGCCGGCCGCGGGGGCGCTCCCGGGAGTGACTCGAGATTCTCACCGTGGAAGATCTCGGCCACTGATTGGTCCGCGAAGACGGCGCGGATCACTGACGCGATCAGCGGTGCCACTGACACGACGGTCAACCTGGAGGGACTGGCATCCGCTCGAATCGGCAGCGTGTCGGTGACGACCACCTCGCTGAGGGCCGACTCGTCCAGCCGCTGCCGCGCCGGCGGCGAGAACACCGCGTGCGTCGCGACCGCGAGAACGTCGACCGCGCCTGCCTGCAGCAGCCTCGGGACCGCGTTGGTGACGGTTCCACCGGTGTCGATCATGTCGTCGACGATCACGCAGCGACGGCCGCGTACATCGCCGATCAGCCCGACCGCCTCGGAGACGTTGCGCACGTCGGCGCGGCGAACCTTCTGCATGAAGGCGATGCCGCAATCGAGGTGCGCCGCGTACTTCTGCGCCATCTTGCCGCGGCCGGGATCGGGTGCCACGACCACCAGATCGTCCCAGCGCCTGCTGCGCACGTAGTCGGCAAGGACCGGCAGCGCCGTCAGATGGTCGAGTGGGACGTCGAAGAAGCCCTGGATCTGGCCGGTGTGCAGATCCACGGCCAGCACGCGGTCGCAGCCGGCAACGCTGAGGAGATCAGCCACCAAGCGTGCCGAGATGGGCTCGCGCGCCAGTGACTTCTTGTCTTGGCGTGCGTAGCCGAAGTACGGGATGACCGCGATGATGCGCGAAGCACTCGCTCGTTTCAGCGCGTCGATCATGATCAGCTGCTCCATGATCGTTTCGTTGACTGGAGCACCGTGGGTCTGGATGACAAAGGCGTCGCAGCCGCGAACTGATTCGGGGAAGCGGACGTAGATCTCGCCGGACGCGAAGCGACTGATCTCCACCGGGCTCAACTCCATTCCCGAGGCGGCGGCGACCGCCGTGGCCAGTTGGGGATGGCACGACCCCGCGAACAGCATCGCCCGGCGCGCCACGGACACCTGCATGGGAGAGCCCGAGTCAGGCCTCTGGGATCCCGGCCGCGGCGTGGGTCGCCGCCTCCAGCTGCGACACGGCGTCACTGACCAAGTCGTGCGCCAGCTGAGAGAGCGCCCGCGACACCGCCAGGTCCTCCCCCACCCGCCGCAGACTGGGGTCCCGGGGGCTGCGCCGCGCCGTGGCGCGCGTCTGCAGCGTCCGCTTGCCAGCCGTCAGGGTGGCGACCGCCACGGTTTTCGCGCCCTCTTCCTCAAAGCGGAGCTCCACGCTCCACGTCTCCGCATCCGGCGGGTCAACCTTACCCGCCTGGCTGTCCATGGCTTCTCTCCTCCTTTGAAGCGGCCTGAACGAGTGGAAACGAACGTATTGCCGGGCTCGGAGCCAGATACCGCTGAAACCACGCCACGGCGTGGCCGATGACCGTATCGAGCGCCCCGGGCTCTTCGAACAGGTGGCTCGCGCCTGGTACGACGCGCAATTCACACACACCGGCGAGGCGGCGCATTGCTTCACGGTTCAGGTCCAGCACGAACTGGTCGTTGCCGCCGACGATGAGCAGTGTGGGCGCCTGCACCAGTGGCAAGGCGCCGCCCGCGAGATCGGGCCGGCCGCCCCGTGACACGACCGCGGCCACGGCAGCGGGCCGGTGCGCCGCCGCCACCAACGCGGCGGCTGCTCCGGTGCTGGCCCCGTACAGCCCGAGCGGCAGGTCGGCCAGCGAGGGCGTTGCTGCCAGCCAGTCAACGACCGCTTCGACCCGACGACTGAGCAGATCGATGTCGAAGCGCAGGCTGTAGTCGAGTTCGTCGCGAACCGCCTCTTCGGCACTGAGCAGATCGACGAGAACGGTGGCAAAGGCCGCCTGCTGCAAGGCCGTCGCCACCCTCCGGTTGCGTGGGCTCCTGCGGCCGCTCCCCGAACCGTGGACGAAGACGATCAGCCCGATCACTTGTGCTGGGACACCAACGTCTGCCAGGAGTACCACGCCGCTTGCGGGGATGATTCGGCTCTCTTCGGCGACAGCGCTCGTCATCGTCCCTTCCGCCTTGTTATCCCGCGCCGACGGTCGCGGTTGTTGCTTCGCGCGCTGACTTGAGGCACGAGCGCACCTCGTCGTCAGAGACCTGCCCGAAATTGACGTATGCCTGCGACACCGCCCAGAAGGCATTGCTGACGACAGCGCACACGAACACATCAGCAATCTCGCTCAGATGCTCGGCAGCCGCGGTGGAGGCTGCCGGTACACCGACCACGACGGTCTGGGCACGACGGGCTCTCACGGCCTGGACGGCTGCCTCCATGCTGGCGCCCGTGGCCACGCCGTCATCGACGACGATGGCAGTGCGGCCGCTGAGATCGACCTCGGGCGATTCCGCCCGATACGAGCGCTCCCGCTGTGCAAGCTCTGCCTCAGCCTTGCGAATCGCGGTGCCCACAGCGGCCTCGCCGATCCCCCACGAATCAATCACGGCCTGGTTCATGAGCCGCACGCCACCAGACGCCACCGCTCCCATGGCCAGTTCGGGCTGCTGCGGTGCGCCGACCTTCCGCACCACCAGCCCATCGAGCGCTGCTCCAAGCTGGATGGCGACCTCGTAGGCGACGGGCACCCCGCCGCGAGCCAAGCCGAGCACCACAACGTCGTCGCGATGCGCGTAGTCGCTCAGCAACTCCGCCAGCTTGCGACCGGCATCGCGCCGATCAGCGTACCACGGAGGCAGTCCTGCTTCGCGCAGATTCCCAGCGATTCGCCGGCGGGGTTGGATGTCGTGCGTCACGCTCATTTGACAGTGCTCACTGCGTGATCGGGATGCGAGCCGCCGGCGTGGCCGCCACGGGCTTCGCCAAGGTGAGTCGCACCTCCAAGATGCCGTCGCGGTAGCTTGCGGTCACGTCCTTCTCGCCGACTCCCTCAGGAAGCGGAATCGTGCGCGAGAACGAGCCATATTGCATCTCTGAGGAGCGTCGTCCCTTCTGCTCGCTCTTGATCTGGCTGCGCCTCTCACCGCTGATAGTCAGCAACCCGTTCTCGACGGTGATCTCGACGTCCTTCTCGGGATCCACCCCGGGCAACTCGGCACGCACCACGAGGTGACCGTCGTCCGCGAACTCCTCGAGACGCATCGGAAAGTCCTTCGTCAGGCCCAACAGCGGGAATACTGGCCAGCGCAAGAGTTCAGCGAAGCTTCGGCCAAGAAAGTCATTTGGATACAGCGGCGTCAGATCCTTCGTCTCCGCCATGGCGATACCTCCAGTCTTGATGGTTCACCCTCATACTCAGCCGCTTGGCGAGCCATCACCAGGGCTGAAGGTCCCAAGAAAAGGAAGAGGTTCCGACAGACTTCCGGTGGATATGGTCTTTCGATCACGTCCATGGCTGCTGACGAAACCCAACCTTCACGCTACTGGCCGGTGTGGGTTTCGCATAGGGCCAAAGGTCACAACTTTGGCCCTGTGCTCGGCGATGCATCACCCAGACGCCCTGGCGCATCAGGGAGGGTGCCAGGCCGGCGGCTAGGGCTGCGAAGCGGCGTCAAAGATGGCCGGGAAGTCCGCCGGTCGTCGCTCGCGCATCAGCTCGTACGCGGCCAGCACGACATCCTCGCGGTTGGGCTTGCAGAAGTAGTCGCCGTCGCTGGCGGATGCGCACCGGTTCTCAGCGGCGGCGACGGTGCGCGGTGCCGCGTCGAGATGCCACCAGCCCTGCTGGGCCTCGAGCACCTGCTGGAACATGTACGCCGTCGCTCCTCCGGGGACGTCCTCGTCGAGGAAGATTACCGCTCCCGTCCTGGCCAGAGAGCTGACGATGCGGTGATCGACGTCGAACGGAGCCAGTGTCTGCACGTCGATCACCTCGAGCTCGACGCCCAGTCCCGAGAGAACGTCGGCGGCGCTCAGGGCGACGCGGCAACACGCACCGTAGGTCACCACGGTCACGTCCGACCCCTCGCGCAGCACCTCGGGTGCCCCGAGCGGCACGGTGAAAGTGCCGACGTTGTCAGGAACACGCTCCTTGATCCGGTACCCGTTGAGCACCTCGATCACCATGCCCGGGTCGTCGCCGCGCAGCAGCGTGTTGTAGAAGCCCGCCGCCTGGGTCATGTTGCGCGGCACGCAGAGATGGATGCCGCGGCAGGCGTCGAGGATCGCCGCCATCGGCGAGCCCGAATGCCAGATACCCTCCAGCCTGTGGCCCTTGGTGCGGATCACCACCGGGGCCTTCTGGCCGCCGTGCGTCCGCCAGTGCAGCGAGGCGAGGTCGTCCGACGCGGTCTGCAGGGCGAAGAGGAAGTAGTCGAGGTACTGGATATCGGCGATCGGGCGAAGGCCGCGCATCGCCGCCCCGATCGCCTGGCCGAGGATCGTCGCCTCGCGAATGCCCGTGTCGGTGAGGCGAAGGTCGCCGTACTTGGCCTGCAGGCCCTCGAAGACGAGGTTGACGTCGCCGAGGCGGCCGACGTCCTCCCCGATGACGAAGATCCGCGGGTCGCGGCCGAAGTTCTCATCGAAGCAGCGCAGCAGCACCATCCGCCCGTCCACCGTCGGCGACTCTGCTGAATACCGCGCCGGGACGGGCCGAACATGCAGGGGCGAGTCGGCGGATTCGCTGAAAAGGTGCGAGCGGTACAGCCGCCGGCTGTGCTCGCGATGGCCGGAGAGGAAGTCGCCGAGTGGCCGACGTATCTCCGCGTCACAGCCGCGCGCGGCGATCAGCGCTGCAACGGCTGCCCCCTCGATGTCTCTTCGGCGCGGCACCCGCAGCGATGCCAGCTCGCGCGACGTCGCGGCGACCTCCGCCAGTGGGTGGTCACCTCCGAGCTCTGCCAGGACGGCGAGCAACTGGCGCCGTTCGGAGTCGATCGGATGGCGAACCGCATCCCACGCCGCGGCGCGTTCGGTCTCGACGAAGCCTCTTTCCTCCGCGCCGACGCGGTCGAGCTCGGTGTCGCCGGCGATGCCGTTCTGGGTCATCCATGCGCGCATCCGCAGCAGACAGTCGTGGTCGCGCTCCCACTCGAGCCGCTCGGCGGTCTTGTACCGCTGGTGACTGCCGCTCGTCGAATGTCCCTGCGGCTGGGTCAGCTCGGTGACGTGGAACAGCGTGGGAACGTGCTCGCGCCGCACGGCGGCAACCGCGCTGATGTACATGTCGCAGAGCGCGGGGTAGTCCCAACCCCGCACCACATGGATGCGCAAACCCGGTTTGTCCTCCGTCTGCGCGAAACCGGCCATCACCTCGGAGATCGATCCCTTGGTCGTCTGCAGGGCGGTCGGCACCGAGATGCCCTGCCCGTCGTCCCAGACCGACAGGGCGATGGGTACCTGCAGGACGCCCGCCGCGTTCATGGCCTCGAAGAAGAGACCCTCGCTGGTGCTGGCGTCACCGATGGAGCCGAAGACCACCTCGTTGCCACCCGCAGAGAAGCCCTCGCCCACCTCGCGCAGGCCGGGGTTGTCGCGGTACAGCTTGGATGCATAGGCGAGACCCAGCAGGCGGGGCATCCATCCCGCCATGCACGACACGTCCGCCGACGAGTTTCGCGACCCCACCGTCGGCAGGAAGCCCCCCTGCTCATCGAGGAATCGGGTGGCAATGTGGTTCACCATCTGGCGGCCGCCGGAGGCGAGGTCGGCCGCGGGATCGGGATCCGAGTACAGCTGGCTGAAAAAGCCCTGCACCGTGGTCATCCCGAGCGCCATGGCGAGGGTCTGGTCGCGGTAGTAGCCTGCCCGCCAGTCACCGGGGGCGAATGCCCTGGCCAGCGCGACCTGGGCAACCTCCTTGCCGTCGCCGAAGATGCCGAACTTCGCGGAGCCGGACAGAACCTCGCGCTGGCCCACCTGGCTGGCGATCCGGCTCCGCACCGCGACCCGGTAGTCGGCCAGAACCTCATCGCGGGTCAGGCTCAGACGAGCGGTCGGCAGCAGGACCGACATGCGAGCAACCTCCCTATTCTCTGGCATCGGCGCAGGCTAACCTGTCTGCAGCACAGGTTGAGGCGACAGCACACGACAGACGGCTGTCGCAGCGGGATTCGACGCTCGCCTGATCCGCGCAGCCCCCATGCCGGCGTTGGCCTCGCTGTAACGCTGGCTCAGGCGCTAAACCGGCGCTAGATACCGCCATAAGGATGGCTTAGCATCTAAACCGGCCTTACGCGGCCGATCCGAGGTAGACTGCCTGAGCGGCTAGGAAGCGGCTCGATCCGCTGCAACACGTCAATCTGGCCGGAGGGGGATCGCACGTGCGAGGTCGATACATCCACCGCATTTTGCAGAGCAATCCCACCATCTACGCGCCCGCCAAATACCGAAAGGCATGCGCCTATGACGCATTTGTTCCCGATCGGGTCGCGGACCTCGAGCTGTCCCTGCCCGGGGATGTCGCCGGCGTGGTCTCCGAAGCGGAAAAGGCGATCACTGATCTGAACAGCTCGGCTGAACGAAGCCTCCGTCCGTTGGCCCGGCTTCTTCTGAGGACCGAGTCGATCGCTTCGTCGAGGGTCGAGGGCATGCAGGTTGACGCGCGAACACTCGCCCGCGCCGAAGCCCACCAGGAAACCGGACACAGTGTTGGGTCCAAGGCCGCGGAGATCCTCGCCAACATCGACGCCATGCAGTTGGCGGTGGAGCGCGCCGCCAGCGCGGACGCGGTTACCGTGGAAGACCTCCAGGAGGTTCACCGAGTGCTGTTGTCTCGGGCCGTGAATTCCAAGATCGGCGGGCTCGTGCGCGATTCTCAGAACTGGATCGGGGGCAATCCTCACAACCCTTGCAGCGCAGACTTCGTCCCCGCGCCTCCTGAAGATGTCGCCCCTCTGCTCAGTGATCTATGCAGCTTTGCCAACGACAATGTCCTACCGCCGTTGGTTCAGGCGGCAATCGCCCACGCGCAGTTCGAGACCATCCATCCGTTTTCTGACGGCAACGGACGCACAGGCCGCGCCCTTGTTCAGGTGATACTCCGGCGCCGGAGCCTGACACCCAACTTCGTCCCACCAATCAGTGTCGTACTGGCCAACGACAAGAATCGGTACATCCACGGCCTCACCCTTTTTCGCGAGGGCGAGGTTGCGATGTGGATCGAAGTCTTTGCCAGTGCAACCGCACAAGCCGCGCTGCTTGCATCTCGGTATGTGGGCCGGGTTTCCCAACTTCAAGAAAGCTGGCGCGACCAACTTCGGAATGCAGCGTCCACTCCCCGTGCGGATTCCGCCGCCTGGGCCCTGATCGATGCGCTGCCAGCGCACCCCATCATCACGGCGGCCGTGGCCGTTGCGGCTACGGGGCGGGCCCGGTCGTCCATTCTGGTTGCCGTCGACCAACTGGAGGCCACTGGAGTCCTGGTTCGACTCAATCAGTCACCGCGGAACCGCGCTTGGGAAGCAGCAGGACTTCTGGATCTGATCGTCGAGCTCGAGGCCGGGGAAGGATGAGCGCCACATTCAACGGAGGTTCGGATGATATGACGCGTCGTCCGGCCCCGGTAATGGAGGTTCGTGCCATGCTCGACAGGTGCCATATCACGTCTCCCCGGATGAGTTCGAGCGCATCGCGGCCGCTGCTCTCGACCGGATCCCGGCACCGCTGCGCGCGCGGATGGACGCAGACAACCTGATGATCACCGTGCAGCCGGGGGCGAGCGTCCACGACCGCGATAACGATATCGACGAGCACGTCCTCGGCTTCTACGAGGGCAGCGAGGACTCTGTCTTCAGCGCGTACCCATACCCGAAGAGGATCGTGCTGTTCCAGGGCCACATTGAGCGCTGGTGCGCGACCTACGCCGAACTGGTTGACCAGGTGCACGACACCGTGCTTCACGAGGTTGGGCATTACTTCGGTATGAGCCACGACGACATCGAGCAGACCCGTCTGCGCCACTGAGAACGCAACGTGCCCTCGCGGGATCGCTATTCGCATGGGATGTAAACGTCCGCGGCAACCGAGCCATGACGTGATGCCGCGAATGTCCGGCGGATGTCCGCCGATTTCCTTGTTGTACGAACGGATGTTCGCTATAGTCCATGGTGATGAACACCACCGCTGCGCGCGTGCTGCCCGAACCGTTGTCGGCGATCGCCGGCGACATATCACGGCTGGCGGCGCTGGACGTCGACCGCATTCCGACGGCTGCGCTGGGCGACGGGATGGCGGCGATGCGCAGGGATATCGACGCCCTCGAGGCGCAGTTCAGTCGCTGGCTTTTGCTCTTCGACCGCGCGCGGGGATTCGAGACAGAGGGGTCGAACAGCGCTGTCTCCTGGCTGCGCGGTGTGTGCCGGCTCTCCGGTGGCGCAGCAGCCGAGCGTGTGCAGGTCGCGCGCGAGCTGGCTCAGCTTCCTGACACCAAGGCCAGCTTCGACTCCGGAGAGATCGGCTACCAACACGCGGCGGTGATCGCCCGCAGCGCTGCGGAGTTGGGCGTCGACGTGGGCTGACGATGGCTCGCTGGTCGTCGGGCGCGGTCCCTGAGGAGCCTGGTCTCTGTCGCTGAGGGGCACGGTCCGTGTCGCCGGGTGTACTTCCTAGTGTCATCCGTCGAACCGTCCGGCAGGGCTGATGTGGGTAAATCAGGCCGGATCAGGGCCACATCACGAACGCGACGGAGGACCGAATTGACCACGGCTCCGGATATCCGCTTCGACACGCCACCGAAGGAGGGCGAGCCGGTGGCCACCGGTGCGCTGGGTTTGCTCCGGATGCCTCGGGTCGTCCTCTTCGGCGAGGGGCAGCGACATGCCGTGGGTCAGGTCGTGGCCGGCCTGGGCCGCGCGGCGCTGATCTGCACCGATTCCCGCCTGGCCGCGTCCACCGAACTGTCGGGGATCGTCAGTTCGCTCGAGGATGCCGGTGTGACCGTGCACGTGTTCGCGGACACCGAGGCGGAACTGCCGGTGACGTGCATCATCCGGTGCCTGGCCGGGCTGTCTGGCACGAGCACCGACGTGGTCGTCGGGCTGGGCGGGGGCAGCTGTCTCGACATGGCGAAGATGGTCGCGCTTCTGCTGACCCACGGTGGTCGGCCACAGGATTATTACGGCGAATTCCTGGTGCCGGGCCCCACCCTGCCTGTCGTGGCAATCCCCACAACCGCCGGGACTGGCTCGGAGGCCACACCCGTCGCGGTCCTGACCGATCCGGACCGAGCCATCAAGGTGGGCGTGTCCAGTCCACACCTCATCCCGCACACGGCGATCTGCGACCCCCAATTGACGCACTCATGTCCAGCCGCGCTCACCGCCGCCACCGGCGCCGACGCCCTGACCCACCTGGTCGAGTCCTACACGGCGATCCGTCGGGTGCCGACGGCCCGGCTCGCCCAGGAGCGCGTCTTCGTGGGCAAATCGCTGCTCACCGACGGCATCGCAGTGACCGGCCTCCAACTCGTCGGACAGAGCCTCTTGCGAGTACGTCAGGTACCCGGGGACACCGTCGCGCGTCAGGAGATGATGATGGCGGCGCTGGCCGGCGGTATCGCTCTCGGCACGGCGGGAACGGCCGCAGCGCACGCGTTGCAGTACCCCATCGGGGCCATCACGCACACCCCGCACGGGGTGGGTGTCGGGTCACTGCTGCCCTACGTGATGCGCTACAACTTTCCCACCCGTCTCAAGGAGTTCGCGGAGGTCGGCCGTGCCCTCGGCGTGGCCTCGGAGGGGAGGGACGAACTCTCCGCGGCGCGGGCCGGTGTCGAGGCCGTCGACGCCCTCGTGGATGGTCTTGGGCTTCCCCGCACGCTCGCCGACCTGGGACTGCCGAGCGACCGCATCGACACCGTCGCCGAACTGGCACTGGGCGCACAACGTCTTGTTGAGAACAACCCTCGGCCGCTGGACGTGGCCGCCATGCTCGCGATCACCCGAGCCGCCTACGAGGGTGACCGGTCCTTCCCCAGCGCAGGCTGAGCGCTCGCCGTCGTCTCAGGCCGGGGGCAGCCCCAGATCGGACTCGAACCTGCCGCCCTCGAGGCGCTGCTTGACGTTGACCAGGAAGTGCGCTGCCACCGCACCGTCGATGAGGCGGTGGTCGTACGTCAATGCCAGGTACACCATCGAGCGAATGCCGATCCCCTCGGTCCCGCTCGCGGGATCGCTGACGACGACCGGCCGCCTCGTCACCGCACCCGTGGCCAGGATGGCCACCTGCGGCTGGTTGATGATCGGCGTGTCGAACAGCGCGCCGCGGCTGCCGGTGTTGGTCAGCGTGAATGTGCCGCCGGACAGTTCGTCTGCAGTGATGCTGCCGGTGCGCGTGCGTTCCGCGAGGTCCGCGATGGCTCCGGAGAGTCCGACCAGAGAGAGCCGGTCCGCGTCGCGGATCACCGGTGCGAGCAGGCCGCGCTCGGTGTCCACGGCGATGGCGAGGTGGATGGCGTCGTGGTAGGTGACCGTGCCCGTGGTGGTGTCAACTGACGCGTTGACCGTCGCATGTGATTCGAGCGCCTCCACCGCAGCCCTGGCGAAGAACGGCAGGAAGGAGAGCTTGGCGCCGCGCCCGGCGCCGGCTGAGCGGGCGCGCGCCCGCAACTGGGCGATCCGGGTCACGTCGACCTCAACGACGCTGGTGAGCTGGGCAGAGGTCTGCAGTGACGTGACCATCCGCTCGGCGATCACTGCGCGAAGCCGGCTGAGCGGCTCCGTCCGGTCGCCGGGTGCGCTGGACCGCGGCGGTACCGGCGCCGCGGACACGGCGGGCGTCGCCGCCGGCGCGTCGGGTGACGCCGCGGACACGGCGGGTGTCGCCGCGGGCGCGGCGGGTGGCCTCGCAACCGCTGCAGGTGGCGCCGCGGCCGCTGTCGCGCGCGCGCCTGCTGCAGCCGCGACATCCTCGCGCAGGATGCGGCCGCGGGGGCCGGAACCGGTGACCTCCGCAGCGGTCAGCCCCGCCTCCTGGAGCAGCCGCCTGATCAGTGGAGACGGGCGCCGTTCGTGGGGCCCAGTCGGCACCTGTGGCGCGGTCGCGCCGGCCGGTGGCCCGACGTCCCGCGCCACCGGGGCTTCGGCGACGGTCCCGGTGTCCTCGCCCTCCACCTCCAGCCACGCCAGCGCAGCGCCGACAGGCACCGTCTCCCCCTCCTCCACCAGGACCTCGAGCAGCACGCCGGCCTGCAGGGACGGCACCTCCATCGACACCTTGTCGCTGGCGATCTCCAGCAGCGGGTCGCCGGCGGCCACCGTGTCGCCC
>CABECE010000252.1_pt1 | contig 20624 bp, 18 predicted proteins | sample 3132761 | NCBI WGS metagenome assembly CABECE01 (sample SAMEA5534347, study PRJEB31848) | metagenome | biome: tundra; feature: field; material: soil | place: USA | collected 2013-05 | depth 0.45 m | reverse complement strand
CGGGCCCTCGATGGCGGGCTCGTCGACCGGCAACTGCTCGTCATCCCGCTCTTCCGGTTCGGGCGGAGCCGTGGCGCCGAGGAAGATCTCGCGCATGTCCGGCTTGGCGAGCACCTCGTGGGCGTCCGCCGACATCACCACCTCGCCACGCACCAGCATGTACGCCCAGTCGGAGATCTCGAGCGCGGCCACCGCCTTCTGCTCGACGAGGAGCACGCCCTTGCCGATCTTGCCGAGCGCGCGCACCTGGTTCTCGAGCACGGTGCGCGAGAGCTCCGGCGAGAGGCTGGCGGTGGGCTCGTCGAGGAGGAGGACCGAGGGGTCGAGCATGAGAACGCGGGCGATCGCGGTCATCTTGCGCTCGCCGCCGCTCAGCGTCTCCACGTAGCGGTTGAGCCGCGGCTTGAGCTGCGGGAAAACCTCGAGCGCGCGCTCCATGCGCTCCGCCCGCTGGGCGCGGTTGAAGAGGTAGCCACCCATGTCGAGGTTCTCGCGCACGCGCAGGCCGTCGAAGACGTCGTCGACCTGGGGCACGTAACCGATCCCGAGCCGGGCGAGCTTCTCCAGGCGCATCCCGGTGACGTCGGTGCCGTCCAGATCCACCCGTCCGGCCGTCATCCGCGCGATGCCCAGGATCGCCTTGAGGAGCGTGCTCTTGCCGGCGCCGTTGGGGCCCACGACGGCGACCACCTGGCCGCGGGACACGTCCATGTCCACGTCGCGGACGATCGGCGGCCCCGCCCCGTAGCCCGCGGTGACGCCGCGCATCGACAGCGCCGGGACCTGCGCGGCGCGGGTGTCAGCCGATGACATACGCGTCCTGCACCTGGCGGTTGAGCCGCAGCTCGGACATGCGTCCCTGGGACAGCACGCCGCCCTGCGCCATGACCACGACCTTGCCGCAGATCCGGTCGACGGTGTCGAGCTCGTGCTCGACCAGCAGGAGCGACAGCCCGTCGGCGGCCAGGCCGAGGAGGACGTCCTCGAGCTGGCGTGACAGGCTCGGGCTCAGCCCCGCCATCGGTTCGTCGAGCAAGAGCAGCTTGGGCTGCATCATCAGCGCGCGCATGATCTCCACCGCGCGCTTCTGGCCACCGCTTAGGTTGCGCGCGGGTTCGTCGGCCTTGGCGCCCATCGCGAAGGTGTCGAGCATGGTGCGCGCCTGCTCCACCAGCTGACTCTCCTGGCTGCGCCAGAAGCGGCGACCGCCGAGCACGCCGGCCGCACTCTCGCCGCGCTGCGCGGGCGCGGCGACCAGGAGGTTCTCGATGGTGGTGAGGTTGCCGAAGACGCGCGCCATCTGGAAGGTGCGCACCAGGCCGCGCCGGGCACGCACGTACATCGGCGTCGAGGTGATGTCAGCTCCGTCAAAGCGGATTCGGCCGCTGGTCGGGGCGACATAGCCGCCGACGACGGCGAGCGCCGTCGACTTGCCGGCGCCGTTAGGGCCGATGAGGCCGGTGATGCTGCCCCGGGCGACGGTGAACGAGATGCCGTCCACGGCGTGCACGCCGCCGTAGTGCTTCATCAGGTTGTCGACCTCGAGAATCGGCGCAGCGCCGTCGCCCAAGCTCACGTCGGCGTCTGACGGCGTAACGCGCGCAGGTAGCGCGGGCGGCGCTCGGGCAGCACGCCCTGGGGCCGGAACCAGATGAAGGCGATGGTGGCGCTGCCGAGGATGATCCAGCCGAAGTCCTCCTTGAGGCCGGGGCTGTCGGCGATTTGCGGGAGGAACTGCACGCCCTGGAGCAGCAGCACCGCGATGATCAGCGTGCCCAGGCTGGCGCCGCGGTCGCTGCCCATCCCGCCCACGATGATGCAGCTGAGGAAGGCGAGCGTCTCGATGTACACCCACGCCGACGGCGACCAGCCCCCGATGAACCCGGCGAGCAGGCCGCCGCTGAGCCCGGCGAAGCCGCCGCCCACGGCCTGGACGAGGAGGCGCAGACCCACGACGTTCTTGCCCGCTGCGGAGGCGGCGGTGTCGTCGTCACGCATGGCGCGCAGGGTGCGACCGAGCGGGCCCGTGGTGAGCCGGCGCAGCACGATGAAGCCGATCACGCAGCAGACCGCGACGAGCCCCACGTACAGCCAGCGCGCCACCTCCGGGTCTTGGTCCGCAAAGGGGTTGGGGATGAGCGCAAGCCCGGCGTTGCCGTTGAAGATGCCGACGTCGGCGCTGACCACCGTGGCGAGCATGAGCGACACCACCAGCATCGCCACCGCCTGGTAGTCCTGGCGGAGGCGCTTGAGGCCGGTCAGCCCGATCACCGCGCCGACCAGCGCGCCGGCCGCGATGGCGGCGAGCAGCGCCACCGGCCAGGGCAGGCCGAACCCGCCGATGTACTGTTGGAAGCCGCCGAGGTCCGAGGAGGGGCCCAGCGTGCAGATCGCGTAGGTGTAGGCGCCCACCGCCACGACGACGATGTAGGCCAGGTTGGCGATGCCGGACACGCCGAACTCGAGGTTGAGCCCCCAGACGGCGAGCAGGTCGGTGCCCAGGTACACGAGCATGACGACGAGGTAGTACTCCCAGGCCACGCCCTATCCCTCCATCAACCTGCGCGTGGACCAGGCCGCCCCGAACAGCCCGCGCGGGCGCACCAGCAGGAACGCGATGAGGATCACGAAGGCGACGACGTCCTTGTAGTTGGGGTTGGTCACGGCGGCGGCCACCTCACTCGACACCCCGACGATCAGGCCGCCGAGCATGGCACCGTACGGTTGACCGATCCCGCCGAGGACCGCCGCGGCGATCATCGGGATGAGGAAGAGCGAGCCGAGCGAGAAGTTGAAGCTCACCGTGGTGATCGCCAGGGCGACGCCGGCGGCGCCACACAGCGACCCGGAGATGAGCCAGGCGATGTCGCTCACCCTGTCGGTGGCGATGCCGCAGCTACGGGCCAGGGTGCGGTTGGACGAGGTGGCGCGCATCGCCTTGCCCAGCGTGGTCCGGGTCAGCAGCAGGTGCAGGCCGAGCATCACCGCGGCGGTGAGCCCGATGATCGCGACCTGGCCCGCCGACAGCGTGAAGCCGAGCAGGTGCAGAGTGGCCCCGCTCTGCTCGCCGTAGCTGTGCGAGTCCGGACCGGCGATGGCGACGATGACGTACTGCAGGATGATCCCCGCCGAGACGGTGACGATGACCATGGCGATGGCCCGCGTGCCGCGCCGCACCAGCGGTGCCAGCAGGATGCGGTGGTAGCCCACCGACACGATCCCGACCACGATCGCGGCGAGCACGAGGGCGAGCCAGGCGTTGACGCCGTGGGTGATGAGCACGTACCCGACGTACGCGGCCAGGGTCATCAAGGCGCCGTAGGTGATGTTGAGGATGTTGCTGATGCCGAACTGGACGGAGAATCCCACGGCCCCGAGAGCGATCACAGCGCCGGTGGCGATCCCAAAGCCGATCGCCTCGATCACTAGCTGCAACGTTCATCCCCTGGATGCGTGCCGCGCGAGCCGCGGCCGGCGCGAACCGGCTGCGGCTCCCTGTGCGCTGACGAGTGAGGCTCAGCCTCAACGGTCACAGTAGGCCGAGAACCTTCGTCCCCGAGATGGTGCCGACACGGCTGGCGCTGCCGTCCGCGGCGAAGACGTTGGCGGCGAACTCGCCGGCGGCGTTGTGGTACTGGTTGAAGACGACGTTGCCGATCACGCCGACGTACTGGATCTGCTGGCCGGCGGCCAGCGCCTTGGCGCCGTCGGCGAAGTTGCTCACCACGGTCGCGCCGGACTTCGGGGTCACCACCTGGTTGACGAACTGGTTGTAGTAGGAGGGCACCGTCGTCTTGGCCATGACCATCGCCAGGGCCATGATGTTGATGCCGTCGTACGCGGACGCGGGTGGCCCCACCGCGCTGAGGACGTCGGCGATCGCGGACGTGTGGGAGTCGGCCTTGAGCGCTGCCTTGTAGGTGGCGAACGCCGGCGTGGTCTGGCTGAACGACGAGCCAACGAGGAACACGTTCTTGGTCACGTAGTCGGTGCCGACGACCCGCGTGAGCGCCCCGAAGAAGTCCGGGGTGAGGGAGTCGGTGGCGGTCACCATCGCGGGCAGAGAGCCGTTGTTGAGCTGCTTGTACTCGGACATGAACGTTGCCGTGGTCTGGGGGTCGGCGGACCAGATCAGGGCGTCCGGGTGGCTGGCGATGACGCGCGCGACCTCGCTCGAGTACGAGGCGGCGTCCGCGGGGATGGTCAGCTGCAGCCCGAGTGTGCCGCCGAGCTTGGGCATCGCCGACTGCAGGCCGGGGAGGTTGCCTTCCGAGCCGATGCCGTTCTGGAAGACGACGGCGACGTTGTGGTAGCCCTTCTGCACCGCCCACACCGCGAAGGCGGCGCCGTTGGCGTCGTCCGACGGGGTCAGCCGCCAGTAGTACGGGTAGTTGTTGGTGGTGAAGGCGACCAGCCCGTTGGTGGTGACGATGGGGATCTTGGCGGCGTTGACCAGCGGCACCGTGGTCGCCGCGGTGTTGCTCTCGAGTCCGATGGTGAGGTCGAGGTTGCTCGTGGTGGCGATCGCCCGGGTCACGTTGGGCACGGCATCGGCCGCGTCACCGGTGTCGTCGATCGCCGAGCAGCTGACCTGCTTGCCCATGATGCCGCCCGCCTGGTTGATCAGGTCGGTGGCCGCGTAGCACGGAGCCGAGAGCAGCTTGCCGAACTGTGCGGCAGGCCCTGTGAAGGGCGCGATGACGCCGATGGTGACCGGCCCCGACTGCGTCGGCACGGAACCGCCGCTGGAGCTGCTCGAGCTGCCGCATGCGCTCAGAAGTACGAGCGCGACCGTCGCGGGGATGGCGAGAAGACCATGTCGCCCGGAGCCCATGGGAAACCTCCTGTGAAGGCCACAGCGTGCAGCGTCACCAGCGGAAAGGTATCCTCCCTACCGTGGTGAGGACTACCATATCGGGCGCCGCGCAGGAGTGCAAGGGGGTGCGGTTGGTGCACCGTCAACAACTGCCTCGAAATGGTGGGAGAACGTCGGGATGATCGACGACGACCCGGAGATCAGGTTCCTTCCCGGAATCCCACCCGAGGAGGCGGGCGTCCCGCCCCCGTCGCCGCACACCGAGCGCGACGGCGAGATGATCATCGAGTACGACACCGCCGTCTGCATGCGTGACGGCGTCGAGATCTACGTCGACGTCTTCCGCCCCGACCGGGCCGCCACGGTGGCCCCGATCGTAGCGTGGGGACCGTACGGCAAGCACGGCGCCGTGAAGTACGACATCTTCCCGCGCCACGGCGTCGACCCGGCGTGGATCTCGCGCCACACCGGCTTCGAGGCGCCCGACCCCGTGTACTGGGCGCAGCACGGCTACGCGGTCATCAACGTCGACCCGCGCGGCCTGTGGAACTCGCAGGGGGACGCCACCTTCTACTCCGCGCAAGAGGCGCGCGATATGTACGACCTCATCGAGTGGGCCGGCACGCAACCGTGGAGCAATGGCAGGGTTGGCATGTCGGGGGTCTCCTACCTGGCGATCTCGCAGTGGCGCGCCGCGGCCATGCAGCCCCCGCACCTCGCCGCCATCAACCCCTGGGAGGGCGTCAGCGACCGCTACCGCGAGATGGCGTACCACGGCGGCATCCCCGAGGACTTCTTCGGCCCGATGTGGCGAAACCGACGCGTCGCCTGGGGACCGGGACGGATCGAGGACACGGTCGCGATGTACGCGGCGCACCCGCTCCTCGACGAGTACTGGGAGAGCAAGATGCCCGACCTCGACCGCGTCGAGGTGCCGGCCTTCGTCGTGGCCAGCTGGTCCGACCAGGGGCTGCACACGCGCGGCACCCTCGAGGGCTACCGGCGCATCGCGTCGCGGGACAAGTGGCTGCTCGTCCATGCGCGCAAGAAGTGGCAGTTCTGGCACCGCCCCGACAACGTCGACCTCCTCCGCCAGTTCTTCGACCGATTCCTCCTCGACAAGAAGGGCACCATGGACTCGTGGCCGAAGGTGCGCATGGAGGTGCGCGAGCGCTTCTACATCGGCGAGTACCGCGAGGAAGAGGCGTGGCCGCTACCCCAGACGGAGCCGCGCGCCCTGTACCTCGACACGCCGTCGCGGACACTGGTGACGGCGCCGCCGCAGCAGGAGGCAGAGCTGCGCTATGACGCCAGCACCGGCGGCGCCGCCTTCGTGCATCGCTTCGGCGAGCCGACAGACCTCATCGGCCCCATGGCGCTGCGACTGTGGGTGGAGGCCAAGGACGCGGACGACATGGACCTGTTCGTCGCCGTGCAGAAGCTCGACGAGGACGGCGAGATCGTCCCCTTCTCGTTCCTCAACGCGCAGGAGGACGGACCGGTCGCGCTGGGATGGCTGCGCGTCTCCCACCGCGCGCTCGACCCGGAGCGGTCGACGCCGCTGCGCCCGTGGCACCTCCACACCAGCGAGGAGCGGTTGCAGCCCGGCGAGGTGGTGCCCGTCGACATCGAGATCTGGCCATCGGGCACGCGGTTCCTCGCCGGCGAGCAGCTCCGCCTCGTGGTCCAGGGGCGGGACGTCTACGAGTACCCGCCCGGGATCGTGAAGATGGCCCACTCCACGACGCGCAACGCCGGGACGCACGTCATCCACACCGGCGGCCGGTACGACTCGCACCTGCTCATCCCCGTAATCCCCGCGTAGCCTCGGCATGGTGGAAGAGCAGACGCACGTCCTCATCCTCCTCGCCTTCCCCGAGGCGATCCGCGTCCAGTACCTCGACCGCCTGCGCGCGACGTTCCCTGACGTCACCGTCGACCTCGTCGAGCACCACAGCAAGGTGGGGCCGTACATCGCCGACGCCGACGTACTCATCACCTTCGGAGCGCACATGGCCGACCACGTCCTCGACGAGGCGGTGAAACTGCGCTGGGTGCAGGCGCTCGGGACCGGGGTCGACGGCATCGCCGACAGTCCCGCGCTGCGCGAGGGTGTGGTGGTCTCCAACCTGCACGGGCTGCACGGGCCGGCGGTGTCGGAGTGCGTGCTGGCGGCGATGCTGTCGCTGGCGCGCGACCTGCGCCGGTCGTGGGCCAACCAGGCGCGCGCGGCGTGGCAGCGCTTCCCGGTGCAGCTGCTCGACGGCAAGACCGTCGGCATCCTCGGAGTCGGCGCCATCGCCGAGGAGCTGGCGCCCAAATGCGCGGCGCTGGGGATGCGCGTGGTGGGCATCTCGTCCGCGCAGCGCGAGGTGGCCGGGTTCGAGCGGATGTGGCCGCGCGAACAGCTGGCCGAGGCAGCCGCGGAGGTCGATCACCTGGTGCTGCTGACGCCGTACACGGCGGAGACGCACGGCATTATCAGCGCCGCGGTCCTGGAGGCGATGAAGCCGACGAGCTTCCTCATCAACGTCGCCCGCGGTGGGGTGGTCGACGAGCCGGCGCTGATCGCAGCGCTGCGCGACGGCGGCATCGCCGGCGCCGCGCTCGACGTCTTCTCCGAGGAGCCGCTGCCCGCCGGTCACCCCTTCTGGACAATGGAGAATGTGCTCATCACGCCACACACCGCGGGCTTCCACGCCGGCTACGCCGACGACGCGCTCCCCATCGTCGAGGAGAACCTGCGCTGGTTCCTCGCCGGCGACATCGCCCACATCGCCAACGTGGTGCGCAGGTGACCCTCGTCCCCCGGTCGAGCGCGGACGAGCGGCTCAACCACCCCATCTCCACCGCCGAGCTGGAGCGGCGCTGGACCGCGATCCGCGCCGCCATGGCTCGCGAGGGCGTCGACGTGCTCCTCGCCCAGGCGAGCAACGACTTCATGGGCGGGTACGTGAAGTACCTCACCGACCTGCCCGCCACCAACGGGTACGTCACCACCGTCGTCTTCCCCATCGACGAGCCGATGACGCTCATCGGCCAGGGCCCGTTCGGCATGGACCTGCAGCTCCCCGAGGCCGGCGACGGCGTGCGCCGCGGGATTGGTCGGGTGCTCACCACGCCGAGCTACGCGTCGGCGCACTACACCGCCGCCCACGACGCCGAGCTGGCGGCGACGGCGCTGCAGCGCTTCGCCACGGGCACCGTCGGCATGCTCGGCACCGCCGCCATCTCGTACGCGCTCATCGACACCCTGCGCAGCGGGGCGCTGCGCGACGCGCGCTTCGTCGACGCCTCCGACCTTGTCGACCCGATCAAGGCGGTGAAGACCGACGAGGAGATTGCGCTGGTGCGCATGTGCGCGGCCGCCCAGGACGCGGCGATGCGCGCCGCGCTCGAGGCGCTGCGGCCCGGGATGCGCGAGCTCGAGGTGGCCGCCGTCGCCGAGCAGGTGGGCCACTCCCTCGGCAGCGAGCAGGGGTTGTTTCTCTCGTTCTCGGGGCCCGCCGGCACCCCGGGGCAGATCGTCAACCGCCACCTGCAGCACCGCGCGCTCCAGGCGGGCGACCAATTCAGCCTGCTCGTAGAGAACAACGGGCCTGGCGGCTACTACTGCGAGCTCGGTCGCAGCGCGGTGCTGGGCAAAGCGACGCCGAAGATGAAGGAGCAGCAGCGCATGCTGCTCGAGGTGCAGCAGTTCTGCGTCGACCAGCTGCGCCCCGGCGCCGACTGCCGAAAGATCTTCGAGGACTACAACGCGCATATGCGGTCACACGGACTCCCCGAGGAGAAGCGCGTGCACTTCCACGGCCAGGGCTACGACATGGTGGAGCGGCCGCTGGTGCGCTTCGACGAGACCATGCCGGTGGAGGCGAATATGTACTTCTCGCTGCACCCCGCGTTCAGCACCGAGCACGGCTACAGCTGGACGAGCGACGACTACCTGCTCACCGCGGACGGCACCGTCGAACGCCTGCACGCGATGCCGCAGGAGCTGTTCGAGGTAGGGTGACCCACCATGTCTGAAGCCGTCGTCGTCGCCGCCGGCCGCTCGCCCATCGGCCGTGCCTCCAAGGGCACGCTCGTCGACGTGCGGCCTGACGACCTCGGCGCCCACATCGTGGGCAAGGTGCTCGAGCAGGTTCCTCAGCTCGACCGCGCCGAGATCGACGACCTCATCTGCGGGTGCGGCCGTCCGAGCGGCGAGCAGGGTTTCAACCTGGGTCGCGCGGTCAGCATCCTCGCGCGGCTCGACGTGCCCGGGACGACGGTGAGTCGCTTCTGCGCCAGCTCGCTGCAGACCACACGGATGGCCGCGCACGCGATCGCCGCGGGTGAGGGCGACGTGTTCCTCTCGGTGGGCATCGAGTGCGTGTCGCGATTCCCGCGCGGGATGGCCGACCGGCCGGAGAACTGGAACCCCCGCATGGCGGCCGGCAACCCCGAGGGCTACCCGGACATCTACATCGCCATGGGACAGACCGCCGAGAACGTCGCCCGCCGCGAGGAGATCTCCCGCGAGGAGCAGGACAACTTCGCCCTGCGCAGCCAGCAGCGCGCCGTCGCCGCCCAGGACAGTGGCTTCTTCGACCGCGAGATCATCGCTGTGCCCCTGCCCGACGGCGCCGGCGAGATGACCAAGGACGACGGCCCCCGCCGTGAGACCAGCCTCGAGAAGCTGTCGACTCTGGCGCCGGTCTTCCGCGCGGACGGCACCGTGACCGCCGGTAACTCCTGCCCGCTCAACGACGGCGCTGCCGCGGTCGTGGTCATGAGTGACACCAAGGCGAAGGAGCTGGGGATCACCCCGCTGGCGCGGATCGTCAGCACAGGGCTGGGCTCGCTAAACCCGGAGTTCATGGGCCTCGGCCCGATCGAGGCGAGTAAGCAGGCGCTGGCCCGCGCGGGCATGGGCATCGACGACGTCGACATCGTCGAGCTCAACGAGGCGTTCGCCGCGCAGGTGATCCCCGCCGCACGCGGCATGGGTATCGACCCCTGGGACGAGCGGTTCAACCCCCACGGCGGCGCCATCGCGCTGGGCCACCCCTTCGGGATGACCGGCGCGCGCATCCTCTGCACGCTGCTCAACGACCTGCGCACTCTCGACAGGACGATTGGCCTGGAGACCATGTGTGTGGGCGGTGGCATGGGCATGGCGATGATCGTGGAGCGGCTCAACTAGGGAGGCGCGAGCTCGTTTTCGAGCGACTCGCTGGCTTGGGGGGGACGCCCGAGGGATCAGCGTGGCGCGCGATGTGATCAACGTGGTTCACTGTCGAAATTCGTAGCAGGTAGCCCTCTAGAAGCCAGTTTGAACCACTGCCGAATACAGATTTAGGACACTACCTTGCCAAGGTAAGGGTCGAGGGTTCGAACCCCTTCTCCCGCTCCAGCGTCCCTCCCGACATCCAGCTTGGAAGGCTAGGTGTCGCCGAAAGTGGTGCCACATATAGGCTTTCTCGCGAAGAGGGCTGAAAACGCCAAAATTGCGCCTTCCGATTGCTCGTGTTCGAGGGCGATCACCTGGTCGGCATCGTGTCGCCGAGCGATGTGGCCCGCCGCCTGCAGCTCGGTGAGCTGAGGTCGGAACCTCCCCGCCTCGCGGCCTGACCGGTGCGGCGTCCTGTGGACGTCAGGGGTTTCCGGCGAGGACGGTGCATGCGTCACCACCAGGGCAGCCCTTCATGTCCCCATGCCGCAACCGAAGTCGCACGAGGGCAACCTCGAGATCGCGCGCGTCGAGACCGGCAGCAGCGGCTGCGCGCCGCACGTTCGCGCCCGCCCGCGGTGCACCGGCCTTCTCGATCAGTCTGAGGTGGGCGGCGGCTGCGAGCGCCCGCTCGTCGACCGACAGCCTGAAGGCGAGCGGCAGCTCGCGGAGGAAGAGACGCACCGTCACCGGCCCCCATCCGGGCAGGTCGTCGAGCGCAGCCTCGAGCCTGGCCGCCGTCCGGCACTCGGCGAGAAGCCGGGCGACGCGGCCGCCCCAGGCTGTGTCGAGGGTGCCGGCCAGCTGCTGCAGACGCGTGGCGGTGCGGAAGTCGTAGCGCCGGTAGCCGCCCTGGTCGAGAAGCTCCACCAGGTCATCCCAGCTTCGCTGGTGAACATCCGGCACGGTTCGCACCCCGGCCCTGGCCAGCGTCCGGTACGTGCGGACCGCGATGCTTGCGCTGATGCGGTTGCCGAACAGGGTCGCCGCCAGGAACCACCGCTCGATGTCGCCGGGCCGGCGGTCGAGGTCGAGGCCGAGCTCGGAGGAGAAGCGGCCTCCGAGCCGCTGCACGAGCTGCTGGGCAAACGCCCGACCGTTCATCACTGCGCCTCGCACACCGTGGCGGCGCAGCCACCTGCGTACTCCAGGTCGGCCTCCCCGTCGTCCTCCGCAAAAGGATCGATGCGCAGAACCTGATCAGGACGGCTGCCGTGGCGCTCAGAGCGTGACGGAGCCCATGAAACGCCAGCTGATGGCGGCATACGGAATGGCCGACACTCCACTATCAGCAGTGGAATTGGACCATTTGGCACCCTTGAGCCTTTCCGGTGCTGACCGACCAAGCCAACCTTTGGCCTCAACTCTGGGATCAGGCTAGAAAGAAAGACGTTCTGGAGAACCGTTTGCACCCGCTCGTCTGCCTCGACCATTTTTCTCTCGCCACCGCCGTGCAGGCCATCACGTCCGAGTGGGTGGCCGCATACAGCAGGTACGTTGCCTGAGTTCCGCCACGTCCGTTACTGTCGCGGTTGCTCGCGATGGTAGCGCGCGGTGCCAGGCCGGATGCGCCATTGTTCCCACCCATGAGTAACGAATCTCCGTCACGGGGATGGCTGACGCGCAACGTCGTCGTGCTCTCTGGCGTCAGCTTTCTTCAGGATGCGGCCAGCGAACTGCTGTACCCGATCCTGCCAATCTTCTTGACCGTCCAGCTCGGCGCCCCCGTTGCAGTCGTCGGCATCATCGAGGGAGTCGCTGAAGGCGCCGCTTCGCTCACCAAGCTGGTGACCGGCCGGCTCAGCGACCGGCGGAGTAAGCGTCACTTCATCGGTCTGGGTTATGGCGCCGCCGCTCTCGGCAAGGTCGTCATCGCGTTTGCCAGCGTTTGGCCAGTGGTAATGGCAGGACGCGTCATCGATCGCCTGGGCAAGGGCGTGCGGGGAGCGCCACGGGATGCGCTACTCATGGACGGAGCCGCGCCGGGGACGCGCGGACGGATCTTTGGTTTGCACCGTGCCGCAGATACTACTGGCGCCGTAGTCGGTCCGCTTCTGGGGCTCGGCGGGTACGAACTGTTGAGCAACAAGGCCGACCTTCGCCCGCTGTTTCTCATCGCAGTGGTGCCCGCGGTCCTCTCGGTTCTACTCATCGCGGCGGTGCGCGAGTCGCCACGACGTGCCGAAAAGAAAACGATAAAGGGACGGCGCACGGAGACCATGGGGAGTCTCCAGCGCCCGTTCTGGCGGACGATCGGCATTCTCATCGCGTTCTCGCTGCTCAACTTTCCCGATAGCCTTCTGCTCCTGCGCGCGCACCAACTTGGCCTCGGAGTGGTCGGCGTGGTACTCGCGTACGTCCTGTATAACGCGGTGTACGCCGTTGCCAGCTTTCCGGCCGGGTCATTGAGCGACCGCATCCATCCATCCCTCGTCTTCGCGCTCGGCCTGGTGTTCTTCGCCATCGGCTACGTGGGACTCGGCCTGGCGAACACCAGTGCATGGGTGTGGGTGGTGCTCCCTCTCTATGGAGGCTTCACTGCGTGTACAGACGGTGTTGGCAAAGCCTGGATTGCTGGACTCGTGAGCAGCGGCCGGCAGGGGTCCGCACAGGGCATCTATCAAGGCCTGACCGGTGGCACCATTCTCATCGCCGGTCTCTGGGCCGGCCTCGCCTGGGGTGGTGACGGTCGACTGCCTCTTCTCGTTTCCGGCTTCGGCGCTTTTGCGATTGCTGCGGTGATGGTGATGATGCCCCGCCTCCGTCAGACTGCGGTCACGGTTGGCGTGGTCCGCGGGTCATCTAATTCTGCATCGCTCTAGATCTAGACGAGAGACACCCCCGCGGTCCTGCGGTCGAGCGTTCTCTTCGGACGACGTCTCGACGCCGTGGTCGGCCAATATGCGCCGCAACCGAAGAAGCTCCGCGTGAGCGACAGCTAGGGCGCGGCGCAGTTCGCTGGCCTCCTCGTGTCGTGCTCGTCGGGGGTCCGGGGTCCGGGGTCCGCCTACGAGTGTTGGCCGCACTCCGACCAGCCGTTCTTCGGTTGTGAGGTCCGCGTTGGCTGCCACGTACTACAAGACCCGCCTTTGCGGGCAGAAATTGGACGACGGCAAGTGGCCGTCGAGGTCGACAGCTTTCAGGGATTCGAGCGCGTCCGCGCCCGCCTGCGTGACCTCCGCCCGGCGCGCGTGGCGGTGCTCAGCACGTCAGGCTAGCCGGCGCTGCGACTGGCGTCAGACGCGCGAGGTCAGGACGGCGACCCCGTCGCCGGAAAGGTCGGGCAGCCCGACTAGGGCACTGTCCTCTGAACGCTATCTACCGAACTACGAATCTCAGCCCTTGATGATGTTATGAATAGGCGAGACCTGCGGCTCGCCAGGATCAACCCCGAGCTCGGTCATGATCGGGACCAGCGTCGCCCCGAACGCTTCGAACGACTCCTGGGAGTCCCAAACGTCGAACACCTGGATCAAGCCGTCCGCTTCGATCGCGAAGTGAAAGAGCCTTCCGGCCGGCGCTCCAGCACCAGCCGCTTCGAGCCGCGTGATTGTGTCGTCGTACCGTGCTGGCGTGAATGAGGCTGGCGTGAAGTACATGCCGAGTGCCATGTCTGGGTTTCTCCCCGTCTCCGAATTGTGGTCGGAGCGGACCTGAAGGCCCGGCCCTGCTTTCGGGCGAATTCTAACAAGACTCCGACAGCACTATGAGCGCTGAGGGCACCTCTCGAACCCCTTACCTGCCAAGGGGGAAGTGCACGTCTCTAAGGAGCAATCGACGCGGTCACGCAGCGCCATGCAGGCTGGGCCGAGCGGCCCGCCCGGTCTCGGGCGTCCTTGATCCAAATCATCTCCCGCGTCAGCATTCGCACTTGTCACCCGAGCGAGATGGCCTGTGCTCCCTGACTGTCATCGTCGGCATGGAAGACCGGTTCGTCTCCCGTACCGAATCGTCCTGCGGGACGAAGACGGTCGCCGTCGCCGAGTCCCACGGCAGTCCCTAGATCCGCGAGCGCGTAATTCCGGGGATCTCGAGACCGACCAACCGAAGCAGCGGCGAAGCGATCTGCTCGCTCGGCTTCTGAGAGAGGGAACTACGCCTCGACGAGGATCACCAAGGTGTCACCAAGCACGCCGTCATATGCCATCGCCTCGGCCATCGGGGCGGTCTGCATCGCAGCCATGAGGACACCCATGTCGGCAACGTCCATGAGCACCGCCACTCGGGTCGGGTTCTCCGGGTCGACGAACGTCCGGATGTTGGTAACGCCCAGGGGTCCGAAGACCTCCTCGCGCTTCGGCGATGCAAGCCAATGCTTGCTGTCCTTCACATCGTGATGGCCGATCACAGTGGGCATGATGTCTCCTCCGCGTCGTGAGCCCAGCGGTAGCGCCGGCCCCGGAACGCGGATCCTACGCCCTCGCTGCTCATGCCTGCAAAAGCCAGCGCGGACCGTCCTGCACCCGGACAGCGCCTCCGCGCGGGGTTCGCTGGGACACCGCGCCGAGCACCGGCACGAAAGGAACTCGGCGGCGGTGAGGCGGCGCTCATGGCCCGATATAGGCTGAAAGACAGCGCAGCGCTGCAACCGGTCACATGATTCCCATCCCGACCATCGCCCGGAGCAGTTCGGAGAGCACGGCGGGATCGGTCTCGACGTTGACGACGGCGGCGACTCCGCTGTCGAACGCTCGCTGGAGGGCAGGGCGTAGCCCCGCGAGGTCGCGCACGTCCTCGCCGTGTCCGCCTAGGGCTTCGGCGAGGAGATCGTAGCGTGTGTCGCGGAGGGCGCTGCCGATCTCACGTCCGAACACCTCGGTCTGATGATGCCGCACATCGCCCCACCCCGCGTTGTTCGCGACCACGACGACCACCGGCAGGTTGTGGCGAACGGCGGTGTCCAGCTCCATCGCCGTCAGGCCGAAGGCACCGTCGCCGGTCATGAGGATGACCGGCTCGTCGGGGCGCGCGAGCCTGGCCGCGAGGGCGAAGGGGAGGCCGACCCCCAGTGTCCCCAGTGCCGTTGTCGTGGACAGCATTCGTCCGGGGCCCCCGGCGTAGAAGTAGGCCAGCGCCCAGGTCAGAATGTCGCCGCCGTCGGCCACCAGGGTCACAGCGTCGCCAGCCACCTCGCGGGCGAATGCCGCCACCTGTCGAACCAGCGCCCCGGGATGGATCCCCGGCCCCTGGTGCCCGGCGACCTGCCTCTCCCATGTGTCGAGCGAGAAGCCAACTAGCGAGCGTGCCTCCGCAAGCCACGCCCCACGGCTTTCCGGTGCTCTCGGGCGCGCTGCGGCGATGCTCGCCACAACCCGCCCGACATCGCCCTGCAGGGCGATCTGCGGCAGTCGGTTGCCGCCCAGCTGTTCGGCGACCAGATCGACCTGGATGACGACCTGGTCGGGTCCGAAGAGAGGTGGGCTGCCGTACAGCAGGTTGGCGTTGAAGGCGCTGCCGAGGACGATGACCAGGTCGGCGGCGATGAGAGCCGCGCCCGCGTGGATGAGCGAGCCCAGGCACCACGGGTGCGAGTCGGGGATCAGCCCGCGCGCCGCGCTCGTCGTCGCCACCGGAAGCTGTGCCACCTCGCAGAGCCGGGCGATCTCATCCCCGGCACCGGACCAGAAGGCGCCGCTTCCGGCAAGGACGATCGGCCGGGACGCTCGTTCGATCGCTTCCACAGCCCTCGCCACGTCCTCGGGTGCGGCGGGGGCGCGGCCGAGCGCAAGGGGGAACCCGCTGGCGTCCGCTGTCGGGACGATGCGCGCGGAGAGGACGTCGTGCGGCACCTCGAGGTATACCGCCCCCGGTCGGCCCGAGCGGGCGCGGTAGATCGCTTCCTCGGTGGAACGTCCGATCATCTCGCCTCGGTAGCACGTTGTTGCCCACTTCGCGACCGGAGAGACCATGGCCCGCTGCTCGACATCCATGATGGCCCCGCGCCCGGCCAAGCGAAGTCCGGTGCGACCGGCGATGAGCACCAGCGGGACGTTCCCCACGCTCGCGTCGACGAAGCCCGTGAGCGCGTTGGAGAACCCGGGCCCAGCGGTCACCGCCGCGACGCCTGTGAGTCCCGTGGCGAGAGCCCAACCTTCAGCGGCGAGGGTTGCGGCGCCCTCGTGGCGCATGTCGACGACCCGGATGCTGGCGTCGATGCAGCCGTCGAGAAGCTCGACAATGTGGCCGCCGCCGAGGGTGAAAAGCGTGTCGACACCCTGACGGCTCAGCGCGTCGGCCATCAGCCTGCCGCCGTGCCGTTCCCGAGGCGCGGCTTCGTTAGCGCTCACGCCACGGTTACCGAGGTGACCAGGCCGGTTGACGAAGCTGCGTCTCGATCGCCCATTGCAGCGTCTCGACCACGTGCCGGAGGTGATCTGCCATCGCTGCCTCGCATGTATCGGGATCGTGTGTCGCGATCGCCGCAACGATGGCCTCATGCTCGCACAGCGACTCCGCCGTACGGCCTGGCCGCAGCATCGTCCGGTACTGGAACCGAATGCTCTGCGACTTGAGGGTGAGGAGCAGGTTGCCGGCAACTTCCTGATCCGCGATCACCCAGATGCGCTGATGGAAGCGGGCATTCAGCTCGGAGTAGCCGATTGAGTCCCCCTGATTGACGCGTTCGCGCATTGCCTGCACCATCGCCTCGAGCTCGGCGATGTCCTCGCCCGTCGCGCGCTCGCCGGCGACCCGGGCGAGCAATCTCTCCAGGGCGATGCGCACCTGCTCGATTTCGACCGCCTCACGATCCGAGATCAGCCGGACCCGCGCCCCGCGATGCTGTTCGCGGCTCACCAGGCCCTCCTGGTGCAGCCGGGTGAGCGCTGAACGGATCGAGGTCCGGCCCGCCTTGAAGATGGTCACAAGCTCCGCTTCCACCAAGCGCTGGTTCGGCTGAAAGCGACCGCTGACGATCGCCTCGCGCAGCTCCCGGTACACATCGGCCTGAGGGGGTGGTGCCTCCCGTGCCGGACGGGGAGTGGCGGCCACGGGCGCGGATGGCGGCGCCCCTTGGACCGGTTTCCTGGTGGTCGTTGCCATGGGACTAGATTAGCTGCCATGGTTGTCGCTACGATCGTCGACAATCAGTCGACGACACCCGTCCGCGAGAGGAGGCACTTGATGCAGGCACGAGGTCGAGGTCATCGGATCGGTCACCGCGTCGGATTCCTCCTCTCAGGGCTCGCTCTGGTGCTCGCGGGGTGCGGGAGTGGAAGCTCGAGCAGCGGCTCGGTCGACACGTCGCCCCTGCTGGTCGGCATCGTCGCCCCGTTCACGGGTGTCGACGCCGCTCTCGGCCCGGCCTACTTCGCGGCGTGCCTGCCAGCGGCGCGGGCCATCAACAACGGCGGTGGGATCATGGGCCATACCGTCACCTGCCAGCAGTTCGACACGCGTGGCGAGCCTGCCGATGCCGTACCCGCGGCCCAGCAGATGATCGCCAGCCATTCCAACCTCATGGCGGTGGTGGGCTGCACCTCGGACGAGGCGTCGAGCGTCGTGCCCATCATCGACCACGCCCACGTTCCCATGTTCTGCATGACCGGCCAGTCGGAGTTCAACAAGTCGAGTTTCACCTACTTCCACCGCCTGGTCCCGCCGGACGCGTACGACTCCTACGCCCTTGTGGGAAGCGCGCTCGACTACAGCCACTTCAAGCGAGTCGCCCTGGTGTTCGGCAATGACATCGGCTCGCAGGCGTTCGTTGGGCCGGCGATGAATGCGCTGCAGAACCTCGGCGCCACGGTGACCATCAACCAGGCGATCGCGCTTGGCCAATCCTCGTACCGCACTGAGGTCACCGCGATGCTCGCGACCCATCCGGACGTGATCTTCACCGAGGCGTTGGGGTCCACGGACGCCACGTACCTCGCCGAGGTCAAGCAGCTGAACGGCTCGACGCTGCCCTTCATGGGCACCTCGGCGACGATCGACCCCGTCTGGTTCAAGGCGGTGACCGGTGCCATCGGGGTCCAGGACGTGCTCGACAAGTTCACCGCCGTCGACCTTGGAGTGAGCTTCACCGGGACCGGGTATGACGAGTTCAAGACCAATCTCGACGCCTCCGCATCGCAGTTCGCGGATGCGCCGAAGTACTCGGAACGTGGAGCCACCCTGCACCTGTACGACGGCATCATCCAGGCCGCGCTCGCCATGGACGCCACCCACAGCACCGACCCGACGGTCTACAACGCGAAGATCAAGGACATCGGCAACGGCGTCAGCGGCGCGGTGACGGTGAGCACGTACAAGGACGGTGTGGCCGCCCTCAACAGCGGGAAGTCAGTTCACTGGGTGGGCGCCGGCGGCCTGACCAACTACGACCAGTACCTCAACTCCCAGCAGGGCTACATCATCGTGAAGTACGACGCCCAGGGAAACGAGGTGACCATCGGCCACCTGACTCAACAGCAGACAGCCGACGTCATCAAGGCGGGCGGTGGCTGAAACCGTGGGGCACCGAGGGAATCGGCAATGAGCCTCATCGTGGCGGCCCTCGGGTTTGGGCTGGTGAGCATGTCGATCATCGCCGTCGCAGCGGTGGGATTCACGATGCAGTTCGGCATCACCAACATGATCAACCTGGCGTACGGGCAGGTGATGATCTGCTCCGCGTACGCTGCCTACGCCCTCAACAACGCCGGGGTCAGCATCTGGGCGGCGCTGGTCGTCGGAGCGCTGTTCGGCGCCGCCCTGTCCTTCCTCCTCAATCGCTGGGTCTACGCGCCGTTCCAGCGCAAGGGAACCAACCTGATCGGCATGGTGATCATCTCGCTGGCCGTGGGGCTGATGATCGCCAATCTCATGCTGCCAATCGTGGGCTATTACAGCGTCTCGTACCACCTCGACACCGGTCCGACCACCCACCTCGGGTCGATCGCGCTGACCGGCGTGCAGCTGGCGATCATCGCGTTGGCGGTGGCGACCATGCTCGTCATTCACGCGCTGCTCAAGCTCACCCGGCTGGGCCGGGCGATGCGGGCGACCGCGGCTAATCCGACGCTGGCGCGGAACTGTGGCATCCCCACCCGCCGGGTCATCGATCTCGCGTGGTTGATCACCGGCGCGCTCTGCGGGATCGCCGGAACCGTGGCCGGGATGAACTCCGACTCGTTCTCCGTGGCCAGCGGGTCGGAGTTCCTCATCCCCATCATCGCAGCGGCGGTTCTCGGCGGCGCCGGCCATCCCTACGGCGCCATGATCGGGGCGGTGATCATCGGGGAGATGACCGAGCTCAGCGCCGCCGTCATCTCACCGCAGTACAAGCAGGTGGCGGCCTTCGCGGTCCTGGTACTGGTGATGATCCTGCGTCCGCAGGGCCTGCTCGCCAAGCGCGGAGCGCTGGCTGCCGCCGGATGACCTACTACCTCACCACCCTGCTCGTCTACGCGGGCGTCGACATCCTGGCGTGCCTGGCGATCAGCCTGCAGTTCGGCCTTTCCGGGATTGTCAACTTCAGCTTCATCATCTTCCAGGCGGCGGGCGCATATACGGCCGCCGTGCTGTCCCTGCCGCCGGACAGCGCGAACGGCGGCTTCCAGACGTACATCCTCGGGTTGAACCTGTCGTTCCCGATCCCCTGGATCGGCGCCGTCGTGGTTGCCGGGCTGCTCGCGTTTCCCGTCGGTCTGGTGGTGCTGCGCCGGCTGCGCAGCGACTACCAGGCGATCGCCATGCTGGTGCTCTCGGTGATCGCCAGCCTGATGGTGACCAACACCCCCAGGTTCCTCGATGGCGCGGCGGGCCTCTCACTCGTCCCCCAGCCGCTCTCCGAGCGGCTCAACCCCTACGCCGCCTCCTACCTGTGGGTCTATTCGCTCGTCACCCTGCTCCTGGCGGCACTGATCTTTGTGCTGGTGCAGCGGATCACGAACTCGCCGTACGGGCGCTCCCTGCGAGCGCTGCGCGAGCATGAGCTGGCGGCCAACGCCATCGGGAAGAACTCGGTGGCTCTGAAACTGACCGTGTTCGTCGTGGGCGGTGCCATCGCCGGCTTGAGCGGTGCCATCCTGGTGGGCTTCATCACCACATGGGCACCGTCGACGTGGCTGTACCCGGAAACGCTGATCCTCTTCGCGGCGGTCATCGTGGGTGGCCGCGGCAACAACTACGGCGCGGTGCTCGGTGCGCTGCTGGTCCCGGTGGGATTCGAGGAGGCGACGCGGTATCTGCCTCCATTCGGGCCTCCCGGGCTCGTCCCCGCCATCGAGTGGGTGTGCATCGCCGGCCTGATCCTCGGATTCCTCTGGTTCCGCCCTCGCGGGGTGCTCCCGGAGCGGCGCCGACTCTTTCCACAACGCGTGACAGCAGCTGCGGCGGAGGACGCCGGTGCCGCCTGAGGCCAAGCTCGCAGAGCGCCCCCTCAGCGGGGAGGCCCCCTCAGCCAGCGCGCTCCCGCTGCTCGTCGCCGAGGACGTCCATCGTCACTTCGAGGGCATGCACGCCGTCGACGGCGTGTCGATCGAGGTGCTGCCCGGCCGCATCACCGGCCTCATCGGTCCGAACGGGGCGGGAAAGTCGACGTTCCTCGCGGTGCTGGCGGGAACCTTGCCGGTATCCGAGGGCACCATCCTCTTCGACGGTGAGGACATCACC
>CABECE010000221.1_pt1 | contig 21738 bp, 21 predicted proteins | sample 3132761 | NCBI WGS metagenome assembly CABECE01 (sample SAMEA5534347, study PRJEB31848) | metagenome | biome: tundra; feature: field; material: soil | place: USA | collected 2013-05 | depth 0.45 m | reverse complement strand
GATCGTGGGTGGACAGTGGAGTGGGAGCGTGCTCCACCAGCCGTGGGACGACCTGACGTTCCTGGCGGGCATCGTGGTGCCCCTGGTGGCACCGGCGGCGCTGCTGAGGCAGCTGCGGCATCGTCGAGGCGGCGACGTGGACGACGGTCGCGTCGCGTACCTCGTCTTTTGGACGACGGCGGATGTGCTCGTGCTTGCCGTGTACCTGCTGTTCGGCTACGCCGCGAGCCTCTCCAGCGCACACTACCTGCTGCCCTGTCTCCTCTCAGCGGTGGCCACCCTCCCCTTCGTCGTGGCCCCGCACCGGCGGAACTTGCCGCTGCTGGCTGCCGCCGCACTTGCCCTGGTGCAGGCCGTGGGCATCCTCCTGATCCCGGCCCTTGACTACGCTGGCACATATGCGCCGACGGATGGACCTCGGGTGGTGGCCCTCGTCAAGGCCGCGGGACTGACCAGGGGTTATGCCGACTACTGGGAGAGCCACCCGCTGACCTGGCTGAGCGGTGACACCGTCCATGTGTACCCGGTGGTGGTCCGGGGATGCACGGCCACACAGAATGTCTGCCCGTACCTGTACTCAGGCGCAGCATGGTACCGCGCCGTGCCAGGCAGCACGTTTCTCATCCTGCGTCGCAGCTGGTTCTGCGTCAGCGTGTCCCCAACGGGCGTTCTCGGGCCGCCGGAGCAGACCATCGTCGTCAACAGCGATACGACCATTCTCGTCTACAACTACGACATCGCGTCCCGCTTCGCCTCACTCGTGATGGACGCATGCCATCAGTAGCCGAGATGTCGTGCCGCGCTGCGCCGTCGCAGCTACCATGACCGGCGTGCACATCGATCCACTGGCGCGCGTGGAGGAGGCCGTGACCATTGGTGATGGCAGCCGGGTGTGGGCCAGTGCCCACATTCGAGCCGGTGCAGCTCTTGGGCACGAATGTAATGTCGGAGAGAACGTCTTCATCGACCTCGACGTGACCATCGGCGATCGCTGCAAGATCCAGAACAACGCGCTCCTCTTCCACGGGGTTGTCCTCGAGGACGGCGTATTCATCGGCCCGGGCGCGATCCTGACCAACGATCGCCATCCCCGCGCGATCACCCCGACCGGTGAGCTCAAGACCGCCGACGATTGGAGCGTCTCCGGCGTGCGGGTGTGTCGTGGCGCCGCGCTCGGAGCGCAGTGTGTGGTTGTCGCCGGGGTGACCATCGGCGAGTGGGCGCTGGTCGGCGCCGGGGCGGTGGTCATCGCCGACGTGGCGGCGCACAGCATGGTCGCCGGCAACCCCGCCCGTCAGATCGGCACGTGCTGCCGGTGCGGCGTTCGGGTGGGCGCGGAGACATGCGCAACCTGCGGGTACCCGGAGTCCGCCTGAAACCGGTCGAAAGGACCTGACGCATAGATCGCAGCGCGTTCCACGACACGGTGTTACAGACCACGGTCTGACTCGTGCCGTTTCTGATACGGCGGCTGCCCGGACGCCCCCTACAGTGGGTTGGTGACTTCGCCGGCGGCACGCATCGATCGGCACCGGACCGGGGACGCCGCTGCCCGGTGTGACCACTCGCGATCACGGGGGGGGGGACGCCGTGACCACTGAGCTGCGACTGGGACTGGTCGGAGCCGGCTCCATGGGGTTCAACCATGCGCGGGTCATCTCGACGCTGCCGGGTGCGCGGCTCGACGCGATCGTCGATCCCGACCTGGAACGGGCACGCACGCTGAGCGAGCGCTTCGGCGGGACACCGGCGAGCGGGATCGAAGCTGTGGCGGGCTGTGATGCGGTGGTCGTCGCGTGTGCGACTGCGGGCCATGCATCGGTGGCGCTGCCCTTGATCGCGCAGGGCATGCCGCTGCTCATCGAGAAGCCCGTCGCCAACGCCATAGGAGAGACCGCGGCGGTCATCCAGGCCGCGCGCGACGGGGGGACGCCACTCATGTGCGGCTTCGTGGAACGGTACAACGCGGTGGTCACCACGTTTCGCGACATCCTGGCCGAGCCCCCAGTCCACATGCTCGCCGTGCGGCACTCGCCCGTTAACCCGCGGTCTGTGTCCAGCGTCGCGCTCGACCTGCTCATCCACGACGTGGACCTCGTGCTCACCATCGTGGGGCGCGAGGCCGTCCATGTCCGCGGCGCCACATGGACGCCGCCGGGTGAGTCGACTGCGGACATCGCCGACTGTACCATGCAATTCGACGACGGGGCCATCGCTTCGCTCTCGGCCAGCCGGGCGGGTCAGCGCAAGATCAGGACGATGCAGGTGGACACCGGCTCGTGGCTGTACGAGCTGGACCTGCTGCGCCAGGACATCACGGTGTACCGCAACGTCAACCAGTCCATGGTGGGCGCCTCCGCATACCGCGCCGAGACAATCATCGACATCCCGTTCGTGCGCCACACGGCCGAGCCGCTGGCGGCCGAGCTAACGCGGTTCCTGTGGCTGATCACCCAGGACGCCGCCGACATCGACGCCGAGCGCGACACCATCCTGCCGCCACACAGGGTCGTCGCCCAGCTCGCCAGCGACGTCGCCCATCGGTCGCGCCGATCGTGACGCCGACCATCTCCTACGTGGTGCCGGTGCACAACAACGCGCTGAGCATCGAAGCTGTAGTGCGGCGCATCACCACCAGGCTCGCCGGCCATCCGGGGTCGGAGGTGGTGCTGGTCGAGAACGCCTCGAGTGACGCCTCGGGCGCCGTCGTCCGGCGGCTCGCCGCGACATTGTCCACTGATGACGTCACGGTGCTCGCGGGTCGGTCCCCGCAGGGCATCGGCAGCGCGTGGCGCGAAGGCATAGCGCTGACTGCCGGTTCGATGGTGGTGCTGACCGCGTCCGATCTTCCCTTCGACTTCTCCGACCTCGACGCGGCACTCAGCCTGGAGCCACTTCCACTGCTGGTCATCGGCTCGAAGGCCCATCCCGAGTCGGTGGTGCAGGTGGGTCGTGCGCGGCAGGTCATGTCGAAGGGCTTCCGGCTCGCGCGCGGGTTGCTGCTCGGCCTCTGGCAGGGTGACACCCAGGGCACGCTGCTGGTCAGTGGCCCATTGCTGCGTAGCCTGGCGCCCGACCTGAGCAGCACGGGCTACCTCATCGGTACCGAGATCGTCGCCGAGGCGGTGCGCACCGGTGTGACGCCGGCGGAGGTCAGGGTGTCCTACCCCCGGCAGGATCACCGGTCAACAGTGTCGCCGGTGGCTGACAGCCTGCGGATGCTGATGGGGTTGGTGCGACTGCGACGCCGTCTGCGGCGCCACGTCCGCCGAGAGCCGCCAATATTTTGATATCAAACTGATATCAATGGCGATGTGACGATGCCAAGTTTAGACCATTTTGAACGTGGGCGGGGCAGGATTCGAACCTGCGACCCTGGGGTTATGAGCCCCGTGCTCTAACCGGCTGAGCTACCCGCCCGCGCGGCGACAGCCTACCCCGTCGCCATCGAGCCCGGCAGCCGCGCCGGGGCGCTAGTCTGGGGTGATGACATCCGAGCCAATGGGCCCCTCGTCCGGCCGCACCCACCGGCCGGACAAGAACCTCTACTTCCTGCTCATCGCTCTCGCCGCGCGCACCCGCGCCGACTGCCTGGGGCGGCGGGTGGGGGCGGTGATCACCCGCGAGGGCCGGGTGGTGAGCACCGGGTACAACGGCACCCCGTTCGGCGTGCCCAACTGCAGCGAGGGCGGCTGCCATCGCTGCTCACAGCGCGACGTCAACACCGCGCTGCGCGGTGGCGCGTACGACATCTGCGTGTGCGTCCATGCCGAGCAGAACGCCATCCTCACCGCTGCACGATTCGGCCAGCAGACTCTGGGAGGCTCGCTCACCTCCACGACCCAGCCATGCTTCGGCTGTCTCAAGGAGATGCTCCAGGCGGGGATCACCGAGGTGCGCTACCTCCATGCCTGGGACCCCACCGAGGCGTACGGCGACCCCGCTCTCGCCGCTCAGTACGCGGCACTCCGCGAGCGCTTCACCCTGTTCGAACAGGTGGGCGATCCCGCCATCGATACGCCGGACCTGTTTGCCGCCGTGATCGGACCCGACCGGCCGTAGGTCCATTCGCCGCGCCTGTGGCATAGTTCGCGCCGGTGAGCGTGACCAGGAGCCGCGGATCCGCGGGCGGGCGACTGTGGCTGCTCGCCGCCACCCTGCTGGCGCTGCCGCTGTGCCTGGACGCAATCGGCGACCCCGACCTGTGGTGGCACCTGCGCACCGGCCAGTGGATCGCCGACAACCACGCCATCCCCCACACCGAGATGTTCTCGTACACCGCGAACGGCGCGCCGTGGGTGGTGCACGAGTGGCTGGCCGAGTTCCTCTTCTGGCTGGTCCGCAGCGGCGTCGGGCTGGCCTCGCTCGCCGTGCTGGTCGCGCTGGTGACGCTCAGCGGTCTGCTCGCGCTAGCCCTGCGCGCGTGGCGCAACGGCGCGTCGGGCTTCAACGTGGGCGTCGTCCTGCTGCTGGGCGCCAAAACGATGCAGCCGGTCACCGGCACGCGCCCGCAGATGCTCACGTTCGCGCTTCTCTGCTGGACGCTCTACCTGGTCGACGACCACATGCGCAGGGGCGGGCGCCGCATCTGGCTGGTGGTCCCGCTGGTCGTGTTCTGGGCCAACGTCCACGCCGGCTTCGCGGCGGCCCTCGCGCTTCTCGGAGTCGCGCTGGCCGGCGGATTGCTCGACGCCTTGTGGCAACACCGGCTCGACAGCGAGCAGCGCCGCCGGATTCTCACCGTCGCGGTCACACTGGTCGTCAGTGCCGCGGCTGCCCTGATCAACCCCGACGGCATCGGCCTCTACGGTCTGGCGCTGTCGGCGACCAGTCCCGGGGCGCATCAGCTCATCCAGGAGTGGCAGCCGCCGAACTTCACGTCGCTGTCGATGCTGCCGCTACTGCTGCTCATGGTGGCGACGCTCGCCACCATGGTGATGAGCCGGAGACGGCTGCGCCCCAGCCACGTGCTGCTCACCGTCGTGGGCATCGCCGCGGCGCTGGTCGCGGTGCGCAACATCGCGCTTGCCGTGGCACTGCTGTCGCCGGTTCTCGCCGAGTTGCTTCCCGTGACCTACCGGTTGCCGGGCAGGCCGCTTGTGCTCCCGCTCACCGCCACGGTCGCCGCCGTTCTCGCGGTCATCGTGTCCGTGGTCCACGTCGCCCAGGACACATCGGACGCCGCCCTGGCGAGGCAGTTCCCGGTCTGCCTGCTCAACGACCTGCGCGCGAGCGGCCAGCAGGTCCACCTCTGGCTCCCCTACGGACAGGCGGGGTTCGCGATCGACGCCACCTGGCCGCAGGTCCACGTGTACGCCTACGGCGAGGACAACGCGCTCGGTGCCACCGTCATCTCCAACTATGTACGGATCGCCGCCGGAGTGGTCGATCAACCGACCGCTTTGCAGCTGCTGGCGACCAGCCGGACCAGCGCTGTGATCACGGCGACGGGCTCGCTGGCGCGCGAGCTGCTGGCCGCGGGATGGGTGCAGGTGGCCACAGCCGGTGACCAGGTGCTGTTGACCGCACCCACGCTGCACGGGGTCGTCGCCGTGTCCTGCTCAGCGGGCTGACGGAACCGGCCTTCCGGGATCAGCTCGCCGGGTCGATGAGCTGCTCGCGATCGTGCTCCTGGCTGTGGGCGATCGCGGCCACCCGCTCGAGGGTGTCGATCTCCTCAACCGGTTTGTCGTGGCGCCACCGCGCGATGCGCGGAAACCGGAGCGCGTACCCGGACCTGTGCCGCGTGGAGCGCTGCACCGCGTCGAAGGCCACCTCGAGCACGATCTGGGGGCGCAGGGTGCGGTAGTAGCCGTTGTCGACAAGCGTGATGTCGTGCAGTAGCGCGGTCATCTCCGCGATCTCGGCGTCGGTCAGCCCGGTGTACGCCTTGCCGACGGTGACCAGCTCCCCGGTCCCGTCGCGCACCGCGAACGTGACGTCGCTGAGGACGCCGCGTCGCTTGCCGTGGCCCCATTCGGCGCCCACCACCACCACATCGAGCGTGTCGAGCGGGCGCTTGAGCTTCAGCCACGCCATGCCGCGGCGCCCTGGTGTGTAGGCGGACTCGGGGTCCTTGAGCATCAGCCCCTCGTTGCGGCGCTCCCGCGCGGCGGCGAACCGCTCGTCGACGGCGGCGGCGCCCACGGCCGGTTCCAGGTGGGCCAGGGCGAAGCCCGAACCGAGCGCGAGCGCCTCGAGGCGGCGGCGGCGGTCGCGCAGCGACACGTCGAGCAGCGACTCGTCGCCGAGCAGCAGCAGGTCCCAGGCGACGTAGATCACCGGGACGGACTCGAGCATCGCCGCCGAAGGGTTGCGACGGCCGAGACGGGTCTGAAGGTCATGGAAGGGCAGCACCCGGCCGCCGCTGAACGCGAGGATCTCACCGTCGAGGATGACATCGGGGACGTGTGCCGCCGCGGCGGTCACCTCAGGGAACTGCTCGGTGACATCGTTGAGATCGCGGCTGTAGAGCGCGACGCGGCCGCCGGTGTGGTGCAGCTGGCAGCGGATTCCGTCGTACTTGTCCTCAACCCAGACGTCGTCTCCCATCCGCCGGACCGCCTCCTCGGCGTCGGCAACCGGGGACGCGAGCATGAATCGCAGGGGCGCGAAGTGGCGCGGCCGGTCCACGCTCTCACCGCGCGCCACCAGGCAGGCCACTTGTCCCAGGTCGCCGAGGAGCATCACCGCCCTGGCGACGTCGGCGGCGGGGCGGTTGAACGCGACCCCGATGGCCTCCTCCACCAGCCCCTCGCGCAGGCCGATGCGGAGATCCCCTGTGGTCAGCTTGACAAGGTACTTGGCCTCCGCCGGTGAGCACTTCGAGAGCAACTCCGCGAAAGCCGCTTCCCGCCCTCGGGGCCCCTTGGCCGCCGCGATGGCCGCGAAGCCGGCGTCGACATCGAGCAGATCGATGCCCGGGTACGGACGTTCGCCTCGCGCCGAGGTGAGCACCTCGGCCGTGGTGTCGCCGGCATCGCCGTGGCGCCGGTAGACCTCGCTGAGCGAGCCGGCGGCGACGCCGGCGACCTCGACGAGCACCTTGTGGAGCGCCGCGCCGCCGACGTTGAGCGTGCGGGGGTCACCCGGCGGAAAGACGCGCCCGGCGAAATAGCGGCTGCCAAGCATCAGACGCGACGGGTCCAGCGCCTGGAGATGGCCGGCGAGCAGCCCCACCTTGGCGAGCTTGGACCCGGTGGCAGCGATCGCATCGGCCGTCCGTGCGAAGCCCGCCAGCGTCAGGGCCTCGTCCATGGGAGCATCATCGCCCACCGGTGGTGGCTCGCTCACCTTCAGTGGATCCGCCGGTGGCGTATAAACATCGCGTCGGTTCATCCGCGGAGGCGCGTCCATGTCGAGGCAAGGTGGCTAACCCGTCGCTGCCTGCGGCGAGCCGATTCAGCGAGGTCAACCTGATCGCCGACCCGCTGTACGGCTACATCGAGATCACCAAGGGCGCGGCCGACGAGCCCGGCGAGCGCGACCTGCTCGACTCCCCGTGGCTGCAGCGCCTCCGCCGGGTGCACCAGCTGCAGTCGGCGTGGTGGGTGTTCCCCTCCGCGGAGCACTCCCGATTCGTTCACCTGCTCGGGGCAATGCACCTGGCCAGCCTCTTTGCGCGGCGCATCGACGAGTCCCTGCGCGCCTCGTTCCCGGACGCCCCATCGCCCGCCTGCGTCGAGGAGACGCTGCGGCTGGCCGGCCTGCTCCACGACGTCGGCCACGGCCCCTTCGGTCACTTCTTCGACCAGGAGGTGCTGGCGCAGTGGGGCATCGACCACGAGGACATCGGTCGCTGGCTGGTCCAGAACGAACTGGCCGGCATCATCAGCTCGCTGCGCGCCTCCCCGTCCGGGCCGTTCGCAGACGGCGAGCACGTCGACCCGCGCTGGGTTGCCTGGGTGATGGCCGACGCCGGCATCCACGGCTACGAGCCGCCCGGATGGTTGCGCGCCTGCAAGCCGATCCTCTGTGGCCCGGCAACGGTCGACAACCTCGACTACGTGCGCCGTGACGCCTACATGTGCGGCATCTCGCTCGGGCCGGTCGACGTGCAGCGGCTCATCCACTACTCGTTCATCGCCGGGGACACGATGGTGCTGCACCTGCACGCCACCGGTGCGCTGCAGATGTTTCTCGCCTCGCGGCTCTACATGTACACGCAGGTGTACCACCACCGCACCGGGCGACGGTTCGACCTCGCCATGCACGAGATATTCGCCGACAGCATCAGGCTGCTCATGCCCGGCAACCCGATCGAGCATCCCGACGACTACCTGCAGCTCAACGATTGGGCGCTCCTCGAAGCGGCGCAGCGCTGGATCCGCGCTCCCGCGGGAACCGAGGAGCGGCGCCTCGGTGAGGCGTGGGGCCGCCTGTTCAGTCGCGAGCTGCACTGGCATCTCGCCTACGAGACCATCGCCCACCGCGGCACCGACCTGTCCGCGCTGCGCCAGAATCTCCTCGCGGCGGTGCCCGACATCGCCGCGAGGGCGCGCATCCAGGTGGATGTCGTGTCGGCCAAGATCGCACCGCACAACCCCATGGCCGACGATGGTTTCGTCGTCCTCTACGACCCCATCAAGGGAGTCGTCGAGCGCACCCGAACCGCGGAGATGATCGCGCGCCTCCCGCAGCACAACCAACTGGTGCGGGTGTTCACCGACGATGTCAGTACCATCCCAGCTCTGCAGAGTGCCAGCCAGCGTCTGCTGAGCTGAGTGTCCGTCAGGCGCGGACTCGGTAGGCGCGCGCGGTGAGCGCCGCCACCACCAGGCAGGCAACCGCGGCCACGGCAAAGATGCCCGTGGCGACGGAGTCGGCCGCAGCGGTGCTGCCGTGCACTGTCGCCGTGTACACAGCGCCGGTCACCGAAAGCCCGATGATCACGCCGGCGTTGCGCGCCGTCGAGAGGAACGCCGCCGCGCTCCCCAGGGCGTCGCGCGGTGCCACCCGGATCGCCGCCGCCGTGTTCGGCGACGAGAAATAGCCGTTGCCGAGACCGAGAACGAGCAGGCCGGTGAGCAGCAACCACCAGGCGTCAAGGTGCGCCGACACTGCGGCGAGGGCGAAGCCTGTGGCGGCCAATCCCATGCCGACCGCGGTGCTGAACATCGTCCGTCCGGCATCGCTCAGCCGGCCTCCGCGCCGTGAGGTCGCCCCGATGCCGACCGCGATGGGGATGAAGGCCAGCCCGGCGACGATGGGGGCGGCGCCGTGCGCCTGCTCCAGCCAGTAGGGCAGCAGCGCAAAGCACGACATCAGCGTGCCGGTGCTGAGAAGGGTCGCCACGGTGGCCGCGGCGAACCGCGGATTGCGAAGCAGGCGGCCGTCGATCACCGGCCGCCGCGAGATCAGCTCGGTGGGCACGAGCAGGAGAAGGCTGACCCAGGCCACCGAGAACCAGACCTCGGGGCCGGCGCCGCCGGCCACCGGTCCCCCGATCGCGGCGATGCCGGCGCCGATGCCGAGGAGGAATGTTGCGGTGAGCAGGGAGCCGGGGATGTCGATGTGGACCGCGCGCCGCCCACTGTCCGCCGGGAGCACCCAGAGCGCCAGGGCGGCCCCCGCGGCCGCCATCGGCAATCCCGCCCAGAAGATGGCCTGCCAGCCGCCGAGGGCAACCAGGATGCCACCCAGTGGCGGTCCCGCCAGACCGGCGAACGCCTGGGTGATGACCAGGACCGCCACCGATCGACCGGTGCGCCCGCGCGGCGCGTGCTGGGCGATGAGTGCGAGGCTGCCCGCGGTGAGCACGCCACCTCCGACCGCCTGGACGGCGCGCGCGGCCAGGAGGAGGCCGAACGACGGCGCCAGGGCCGCCAGCAGCGACCCGGCGGCGAAGACCGCGAACCCGACGAGGTACACGCGGCGGCGGCCGAAGCGATCACCGAGCCGCCCCAGGGTGGGCAGGGTGGCGGTGATGGCCACCAAATAGATGCTGAGCACCTCCTGCCCGGCGCTCAGGGGGACGCCGAAGTGGTGGACCAGGGGGTCGAGCCCGACGGCCACGATGGTGGCGTCGGCCATACTGATGAACGCCCCGACCGCCAGCGCGATGAGCACCCACCGGGCGCGGGTGGCAGCGGCCTGCGGGACGGCCGGCGGCGCCTCGACGGAGACTCGGGCTCGCGGGCCTGTCGGGACGGCGAGGCGGGCCGCCCGCGGGCTCGCCACGACGCCTACGAGCGGAGGGGAATGCGCGGTCCGGACGGCATCACGGGACCGGCGGCGCTGGCGAAGTTCTCCTGACTCACCCGGCCGGCGATGTGGGTGGCGACCTCGCGGAACACGCCTCCCACCGTGCTGTCCGGAGCCGCGGCCATCAGCGGCTGGCCGTCGCCGCCGCCAAGCCGGATGCGCGGGTCGAGCGGGATGGAGCCGAGGAAGGGTACGTCGTACTGCTGCGCCAACTCACGTCCACCGCCGCTGCCAAAGATGTCGGTGGTCTCGTGGCAGTGGGAGCAGACGAATCCACTCATGTTCTCGACGATGCCGAGAACGGGCACCTTGACCTGGCGGAACATCTCGATGCCGCGGCTGACGTCTGCCAGCGACACATCCTGGGGAGTGGTGACGATCACCGCTCCGGTCATCGGAACGCTCTGGGCGAGGCTGAGCTGCACATCGCCGGTTCCCGGCGGGAGATCGACGACCAGGTAGTCGAGCTCGCCCCACTCCACCTCGTAGAGGAACTCACGCAGGCCCTTGGCCAGCATCGGCCCGCGCCAGATCACCGGCTGCCCGGGTTTGAGGATGGTGCCGAAGGACATCACCTTGATGCCGTAGGCGCTCAGCGGGCTGATCCGGTTGGACGCGCCGGGCTCGGGCTGGGCGGTGATGCCCATCATGATCGGCACGTTGGGCCCGTACACGTCGGCGTCGAGAAGGCCGACCCGCGCGCCGGTGAGGCTCAGCGCGATCGCCGTGTTGACGCTGACGGTGGTCTTGCCGACCCCGCCCTTGCCGGCGCTGATGGCAAGGACGTTGCGCACGCCCGGGATCTCCTGGCGGCCGGGGAGGCCGCGAGTCGAGGTGACATTGGCGTCCCAGGTGATGTCCACGGTCGCCACGCCTGGCACGGTGCCGATCACGGCGGCCTCGATCGACCCCCTGATCTGATCCTTCAGAGGGCACGCGGGGGTGGTGAGCACCACACGCATGAGGGCAACGGACCCGTCGACGCGCAGGTCGCGCAGCATCCCCAGCTCGAGCATGGGACGGCGCAGCTCAGGATCGATGACCCCGGCAAGCGACTGCTCGAGCGCAGTCGGCGGCGAGGCCTCACTCATCGTCTTCGAGTATGGCAGAGGCGGTGACGAGGCCGGCCCGGGAGCGGTGGTGGCCGGCCGTCACCGCGCCACTAGAATGGCCGGTCATGCTGAGCCACGACGTCCACCGTGACCTGGAGCGGCAGGTGGGAACGTCGCACGTGTATACGCGGCCCGCCGACCTCGCCGCCTACGCGTACGACAGCTACGGCGCGTCGGGGCTGCGCCGCATCGCCGACGGCGTCGTCTTCCCGGCCTCGACGGAGGAGGCCGCCGGGATCGTCGCCGTCTGCGCAGCACACGGTGTCGCCGTGGTGCCCCGGGGCGCCGGCACCGGCTACGCCGGCGGCGCCGCCGCAGACGGTGGGGTCATCCTCAACCTCTGCCGGATGACCGGGCTCAGCGCCGTCGAGGTCGAGGCGCAGCGCATCGCGGCCCAGGCGGGGGTGGTCACCGCGGCCATCCATGGCAGAGCGACAGCAGCCGGCCTGTACTACCCGCCGGACCCCGGGTCGGCGACCACATCGACCATCGGCGGCAACGTCGCCTGCAACGCCGCCGGCCCCCACGCTCTGCGCTACGGCGCCACCGTCGACCACGTCGCCGGTCTCACCGCCGTGCTCGGCGACGGGCGGGTGCTGCGCCTCGGCGAGGGCGGGGACTCGCCGCAGCTCCTGCCGCTGCTGTGCGGGTCCGAAGGGACGCTGGCGGTGATCACCGAGGTGCTGCTCCGGCTCATCCCCGCGCCCGCCGCGCGGGCCACGCTGGCGGCCACATTCGATGACATGGAGGCCGCCGCCGCCGCGGTCGCGGCCATTACCGAGGTCGGGCTCGTCCCCGCCGCCCTCGAGTTCCTGGACCGCGCCGCGCTCGACGCCATCGCCGCCACGGAGGCCGGCGACGTGGCGCCCGGCGCCGGCGCGCTGGTCATCGTCGAGGTCGAGGGGACGGCCGACGAGGTCAACGCCGACGGTGAGGCTGCCCGTGCCGCCCTGGCGCGCTCCGGGGCGCGCACGCTGGAGCACGCCACCGACGCCGGGGACGCCGCCCGCCTCTGGAGACTGCGCAAGTCGGTCAGCGCCGCGGTCGCCAAGCTGCAGATCGGCAAGGTCAACGAGGACGTGGTCGTGCCCCGTGATCGCGTCGCCGAACTGGTCACGCGCAGCCGGGAGATCGGCGTCGCCAACGGACTCGGTGTCGTCAACTTCGGCCACCTCGGCGACGGCAACATCCACACCACCTTCCTCATCGATCCGCGCGTACTCGGCGAGCGACTCAGCGCCGCCGCGGCGGCCGAACAGCTCTTCGAGACGGTGCTGGCCATGGGCGGCTCGTTGAGCGGCGAGCACGGTGTGGGCACCGCCAAGCTCGCGTTCGTTGAGCGCCAGCTGGGCGACGAACAGGTGGCTCTGATGCGGCGCCTCAAGCGGGCCCTCGACCCGGCCGGAATCCTCAACCCCGGGAAGAAGATTCCCGAGGAGGCACGAGCGCAGGCGGTTGTCGACGAGCCGCCCCTGGAGCTGGCCCCCGCCCGTTGATCGCGGCGTGGTCTGGGGTCTCTCCGGTCAGTCCTCGGCCGCCAGCAGTGAGCCGGTGAAATCGGTCTGGCCCACTCGCGCAGCGAGGTCGTGCCCTGACTCGGCCATGTCGAGGGCCGCGTCGTAGATGAACGAGTACACGTTCTCCATGGTCCAGTCGCCAAAGCCGAGCTCCGCAAGGACGGTGCGCATCCGCGCGTCGTTCTCGCCGGCCACCAGCGTCTCCGTGGCCGCGGTGTACAACGCCATGAGGATGCGCAGCTCGGCCTCGTACTCCTCGATGAGCTCGGGGTCGGCCTGGTCGGCGCGCAGCCTGGTGAGGGTTGAGCGGATCGACTGGATCTCGAGTTGATACTCGTCCACGTCCGTCCTCCGGGGCGGCGGCGGCCGCCGCGAATCAGTAGAGAAGGTGGTGCAGCGCGATCGTCGGCGCGATGAGGATGGCGATGATGTTCATCACCTTGATCATCGGGTTGATCGCTGGCCCGGCGGTGTCCTTGCAGGGATCGCCGACCGTGTCCCCGGTCACCGCGGCGGCGTGCGTGTCCGTTCCCTTGCCGCCGAAGTGACCGTCCTCGATGTACTTCTTGGCGTTGTCCCAGGCTCCCCCGCCGGTGGTCATCTGGAGAGCCACGAACAGGCCGACCACGATGGTGCCGAGCAGCATCGCACCGAGCGCTTGCGGCCCGAGGAGAAAGCCAACGGCCAGAGGGGCGACCACCGGGAGCAGGCCGGGGATGATCATCTCCCGCTGGGCGGCCGCGGTGACCAGGGCGACGCAGCGCGCGTACTCCGGCTTTCCCGTGCCCTCCATGATCCCGGGGATCTCGCGGAACTGGCGGCGCACCTCGACGACGACGCCACCCGCGGCGCGCCCGACGGCGAGCATGCAGAGGGCCCCGAAGAGGAACGGCATGATGCCGCCGAGGAACAGACCGACGATCACCACCCCGTTCGACAGAGAGAGGTCGAAGCTGAACGGGACCCCGTTGTGGTTCTTGGTGAGCAGGTCGGTGTAGCTGGCGAAAAGCACCAGGGCGGCGAGGCCGGCGGAGCCGATCGCGTAGCCCTTGGTCACGGCCTTGGTGGTGTTGCCGACCGCGTCGAGCGGGTCGGTGACGTTGCGCACCGACTCCGGCAGGTTGGCCATCTCCGCGATGCCACCGGCGTTGTCGGTGATCGGGCCGTAGGAGTCGATGGCCACGATGATGCCGGTCATCGAGAGCATCGACATGGCCGCGATGGCGATGCCGTAGAGGCCGGCGAGCGCGGCCGATCCCAGGATGCCGGCGCCGATGACGAGCACCGGGATGGCGGTGCCCTCCATGCCGATGGCGAGCCCGGCGATGATGTTGGTGGCGTGACCGGTCTGGGATGCCCGCGCGATTGTGCGCACCGGCCAGAACTGCGAGCCCGTGAAGAACTCGGTGATGAGGACGATCAGCACGGTGATGACGATGCCGATCACCGCGCACCAGAAGAGGTTGTTGGCGCCGGCGGTGAAGGCGGAGTTGTTGAACTCACCGTTGCTGTCGAGCAGGTGGGTTGCAAGGTAGAACAGCGGGATCGCCACCACGACAGCCGCGGCCAGACCCTTGTAGAGCGCCCCCATGATCCAGCCGTTGCGCGGGATCCTGATGAACCAGGTGCCGACAATCGAGGCGATGATGCTGATGCCACCGAGGATCAGCGGGTACATGATGAACGCGAGGTTGTGGCCGGTCCTGCTCGTGTAGAGCAGGCCGCCAAGGAGCATCGCCGCCACCGCGGTGACGCCGTAGGTCTCGAAGAGGTCCGCCGCCATGCCGGCGCAGTCACCGACGTTGTCACCGACGTTGTCGGCGATGACGGCCGGGTTGCGCGGGTCGTCCTCGGGGATGCCCGCCTCCACCTTGCCGACGAGGTCGGCGCCGACGTCGGCAGCCTTGGTGTAGATGCCGCCACCGAGCCGCGCGAACACCGAGATCAGCGATGCGCCGAAGGCGAACCCCACGATGTAGTTGATGTTCTGGAACAGCCCGTAGGCGAAGGCAACGCCGATGAGGCCGAAGGCGACGACCATGAGGCCGGTGACCGCTCCGCCCCGGAAGGCCATTCGCAGCGCCGGCTGGAGGCCGTTCCGGGCCGCCTCCGCGGTGCGCAGGTTGGAGCGAACCGAGATGTTCATGCCGACGTACCCGGCCGCGGCGCTGAGCACGGCGCCGAGCACGAACAGCACCGAGGTCTGCCAGCCCAGCGAGAAGAGGAGGAAGACGGCGATGACCGCACCGAGGACCCCGATGATCGTGTACTGGCGGTTCAGATAGGCCTGCGCGCCCTCCTGGATGGCGGTCGCGATCTCCCGCATGCGCTCATTGCCCTCGGGCTGCCGGAGCACCCAGAAGATGAGGTAGATGGCGTAGAGCAGCCCCACGACGCCCGCGGCGGCGATGGGCAGCAGGACATTGATTGTCATGGGGTCCTTCCGAAGGGCCGCCGCTGCGCAGCGGCGGCCGCCGGTGGATGAGCCGCGAGATTGTAGCGACCGGCGACCCGGCCGCGATACCGGCGTGTAGTCTCGGACCCATGAGCCAGCCCCGGATGACGGTGATCATCGCGGTCGGCGACGAGGTGCTCTCCGGTCACACCCAGGACACCAATTCCTCGTTCCTGGCCAAGCGCGCGTTCGCCGCCGGATTCCCGGTCAGGCGGATCGAGGTGATCGCCGATCGGCTGGAGGACGTGGCCGACTCGGTCCACCGCGCCGTGGCCGATCCGGAGGTGGCCCGCATCGCGGTCTGCGGGGGAATCGGGCCGACGCCCGACGACCGGACGTTCGAGGCGGTCGCCGCCGCCCTCGGGCGACCCTTGGAGGAGAACCCGGTGGCGCTCGCCCACATCACCGGCATCGTGGCGCGGATGCACGCGGCCGGCTGGATCGCCAGCGACGAGGTCGGCGAGGGCAACCGGCGCTCGGCGATGGTGCCCCAGGGGGGCCTTGTGCTCGTCAACCGGCGCGGGATGGCGCCGCCGATGGCCTTCGAGGTGGGCGACGACCGGTGGTTGTTCATCCTCCCCGGCGTGCCCCGCGAGTTGACGACCATTGTCGAAGAGGAGCTGATCCCGCGCTTCTTTGTCGGCGGCACCGCGTCGGTGGTGGTCGAGGTCCGCTACGCGGCCGTCCCCGAGGCCGAGCTGTACGGGCCGATGCGCCGGCTCGCCGCCGAGTTCGCCGACGTCACGGCAGGGTCATACCCGCAGACGGAGGCACGGGAGGTCATCGTCAGGTTGCGGGGGCTCGACGAGGAGCGTGTGCGCGCCGCGGCGCGGCGAATGATCGAGTTGGACGGCCGCGGCGTGCACGTCGCCGAACCCGCCGCGGCCGCGGGCAAAGAAAGCCGGTCGCTTTAGGCGATCCGGTCAGCTCGCCTTCTGCAAGTTGCGGGCGCGCGGCCCCTTGGGGCTGTCGACCACTTCGAAGGTCACCGACTCGCCCTCTTCAAGGCTGTCGAAGTCGACGGTGGTGAGCTCGGTGCGATGGAAGAACGCTTCGGAACCATCGTCACCGCGGACGAAGCCGAAACCGCGGTCGGGGCTGATCATCTTGATACGGCCAGCGGGCACTTGTGGGCCTCCAGGAGTCAACGCTGACCATCGAACAACACGGCTCACCACGCTGCCGACCCCGGGGGGACGTCCCGGGTCAGCTCCGGGAACCTGCGACAGTGCGGTCGAGAATGCCACCCGAACGCAGCGTTCGTGTCGACACTCAGTCGAGAATAGCAGGATGGTCGCTTCGATCGCCTTGCCACGCTGAGTACAGGTCGAGGAGCGAATCGGGGAGATTTGCGTAGTACGACTCGACATCGATGGTGGTGGGATACGGGGTTGCCGCACCGACCCCTCGCTCGCTGCCGGCGAGCTCGTCCCAGACGTCCGCCATCGGCTTGGATTGTCCAATGCTGTCAACGATTCCCAGCCGGGCCAGCCACGGCGACCGGTCGCCGGGCGGTGCCTCGATCAGCCGCTCTCCCCAATCGGACCACGCTGCGCAGTGCAGTCCGGCGACGCCCGAGGAGAGCATCTGGCCGAGCACTCGATCGGCGTCGCGGCGGGCGTCGTCCGGAGCCGACGTGACGGCCTCCGCCGGCGGTGCGTCCGCTGCGGGTTGCAGGCCGGCGCCACCGGATGCGATGCCGATGTCAGCGATGAGCGGTGCACCGGAACCGGCGAGGGCTTCGGCCAGTTGCAGCACGAAAACACAGCTGTCCGCGATCGACCGTTCGCCTGACAGGTTCAGTCGCTGTGGGCGGATGGCCAGTCCCAGAACATCGACGTGCTCCGCAATGGCCGCGAGGCGGACGCCGCGGCCGCGGACCACGTCGTCCTGACCGAGGGTGAGCCGGCATTGCTCCTCCTGGGCGTGCACCCGTTGCGCGAGCAGCGCCGCCCACGCCGCCATCTCCGCGATGCGGCGCGGCCGGATGGTCGTTGCTGGATCGTGGCCGATGTCCCACGCTGCGATCGCAGGGTGATGCGCGAAGCCGGCGAGCATGGCGTCGAGCCAGCGCACCTGCACCTCGAGCATCAGGGGGTCGGCGTAGATGTCACGCGGCCCGCCGTCGACGGCACGCGCGTCGGTCAGACAGCGCACACCCGGCCGCGGCGCCCGCCGGTCGATCGCGTACGCGGGGAGCATGACGCAGTCACCGAGGGACTGCGCGAACAGCGTGATCACAACTCGGATGCCCACGTCGCGAGCCGCATTGAGCAGCGTCTCCAGGTCGCGCATCCGGCGTCCGTTGGGCGCGCGGTCGGACGGCATGAACACGTCCCAGCTGAGCATCACGCGCACCACCGGGATCCGTCGCGACGCGATGGCGGTCAGGTCGCGTATGACGGTGGCTGGATGGAACTCGTGCCACAGGTACGGGCCGACGTCGGCGGGCCAGTAGGTGACGCCGACCTCGAGCTGATCCGGGCGATTGGGCTGCATCGCTGTCGCGACCGTCTAGAAGACGAAGAGGTCGATGCCTCCGGCGACGGTGAGCACCTGTCCTGTGATGTAGCGCGCCTCGGGTGACACCAGGAAGCAGATGCTGTGGGCGATGTCCTCGGGCTCACCCGCGCTGCGCAGCGCCGTGCGCAGCACCATGCGGTCGTTCATCTTCGGGCTTCCGGCCTTGAACGCCTCGGTGGCGATGATGCCCGGGGCAATGATGTTGGCCGTGATGCCGTAGCGCGCACCCTCGAGCGCCATCGACTTGCCCAGCCCGATGAGCCCAGCCTTGGTCGTCGAATACGAGGCCTGGCCGAATCCGCCCAGCGTGCCCGCCACCGACGCCATGTAGATGAGCCGGCCCCAGTTCTGTTCACGCATGTACGGCCACACCGCCTTGGTGCAGATCATCGCCCCGGTGAGGTTGACGCGGAGGTCGCGCTCCCACAGCTCCTCGCTCTGATGCTCGATCTGGGCGACGTGGTCGAGCGTGCCCGCGTTGTTGACAAGGATGTCGATCGAGCCGAACTCGTTCTTCACCTGCGCGAACACGTCGCGCACCTGGTCGGCATTGGTCACGTCCATCTTGATGGCCGCCGACCGCCGCCCCATCTGACGGATCTGCTCGCTGGTCTGCTCCGAGTACACCACGTTCTGCGATGTGAAGAGTTGCGCGAGCGCTGAGTTGGCCGCTTCCGCGGCGCTCTGGATGTTGGGGTCGGACTCGATGAGGATATCCGTGACCACGACGTCGGCGCCGGCGCGCGCCAGAGCGAGGCAGTCGGCGCGGCCGAGGCCGCGGGAACCGCCGGTGACGACGGCTACCTTGCCGGTGAGGTCGAACATCGGGACTTCTCCCATCTGGACATGGCGTGCGCTGATGCCCACCGATTATCGCGAAGCCCAACCCACCCCCGCCGTCACGCCAGAGGCGGTCATCTATAGTTCGGGGCGACCAGACGGCGATGGGGCTCGCCGCGACCGCCGCCCGCCGGCTGATGGCTCCTACTCACAGGAGCTTTGATATGCGCACCGCCTCGCGATCATGATCGCCGGGTCCCTCGGCGCCCTGACACGCTACGCGCTCCAGGCGGTCATCGAGCCGCGGACTGGTGACCTGCCCTGAGGCACATTCGTGATCAACATCTCGGGGTCGTTCCTGCTCGGACTGATCTTCACCCTGACCACGGAGCGGATCAACGTGGAACCGTGGCTGCGAACCGCGCTCACAGTCGGGTTCCTGGGTGCCTACACGACCTTCCCGACACTCGCCTTCGAGACCGTCAGACTCATCGACGGCGGCCAGATGCTGGCTGCATTTCTCAACATGGCGGGAAGCGCGGTCATCGGCGTCCTGGCGGTGGTCGCCGACATCGGAGTGGCGAGGATGGTGGCGTGAAGCTCGAGGGCGAGGGACACTGCTGCGCATCTTCATCGGCGAGTCGGACCACTGGCACGGCAAGCCGCTGTATGAGGCAATCGTGCACCTCTTCCGTGAGGCAGGGCTGGCCGGGGCGACCGTGCTGCGCGGGGTGGAGGGTTTCGGCGCCAGTTCCCGGCTGCACACCACGCGACTGCTCCAGCTCAGCCAGGACCTGCCGCTGGTCATCGAAGTGGTTGACACCGAGGAGCACATCGCGTCCGTCCTGCCGCGGCTGGACGAGATGGTGTCCGAGGGGAGGATGACCCTGGAGCGCGTCCATGTGATCTCGTATCGTGGACGTCCCACATGAGTGACGTCCTCAGCCGGCGGCGGCGAGCGCCTTGACGACGGGCTCTTCCTTGATCACCTTGGGACGGGTCAATGCCTTGCGCTCACCGAGGATGAGCCGGCTGATGACCAGGCGCTGGATCTCGGCCGTGCCCTCCCAGATCTGGTAGATCTTAGCGTCGCGCATGAAGCGCTCGACCGGGTATTCCTTGATGTACCCGTAGCCCCCGAGGACCTGGACGGCATCCGTGGTCACCCGCATGGCGACGTCGCCCGCCATCAGCTTGGCCATCGAGCCCTCGCCGCGGCTGAAGGGGATGCCGTTCTGCGCCATCCAGGCCGAGCGCAGCGTGAGCAGCCACGCCGCGTCGATCTCGGTGGCCATGTCGGCGAGCTTGAAGGCGATGGCCTCGTGCCTGGCGATGGGCTTGCCGAACGCATGGCGCTCGAGCGAGTAGTCGCGGGCGAACTCAAAGGCGGCGCGGGCGATGCCGACGGCGCCGGCGGCCACCATGGGGCGGGTCGCCTCCAGCATGAGCAGGGCACCGACGGCCCCGGGGCCGGTTGCGTTGCCATCCTTGTCGAAACCGAGGCGAGCCTCCTCGGGGACGAAGCAGTCCTCGAAGATCACCTGCGCGGTGTGCGACGCTCGCACCCCGAGCTTGCTCTCCTTGCGGCCCTGGCGCATGCCGGGTGTGCCCTTCTCGATGACGAATCCAGCGATGCCGGCGGCGCCGGCGGATTTGTCGGTGGTGACGAACACCACCTGGATGTCGGCGATGCCGCCGTTGGTACAGAACTGCTTGGTGCCATTGAGGACGTAGCCGCCGTCGACCTTGGTGGCCGTGCTCTCGAGCGCCATCGAGTCCGAGCCGCTGTTCGGTTCGGTGAGGCCCATGGCCCCGATGCGCAGCTTCTTGGGATCGCACATCATCCCGATGTACTTCTTCTTCTGCTCCTCGGTGCCCATGGCGATGATCCCGGCGCCGGCAAGGCCGCTGGCGTTGATCGACACCCCGATGCCGGCGTCGCCCCAGGAGAGCTGCTCGGTGAGGATGAGCTCGCTGATCAGGTCGATGCCACCGCCGCCGTACTCCTCAGGGAAACCGCTGGCGGCATCGAGCCCGAGGTCGTGGGCCTTCTGCATGACGTCCCACGGCGTCTCCTCGGTCTCGTCGTAGTGCGGCGCGACCGGGCGCATCTCGTTGACCGCGAACTCATGGGCGAGCCTGCGGATCTCCTCCTGCTCGGTGGTGAGACTGAAATCGAGCCCCATTTTCGTGCTCCTCTCCTAACGTGCCAGCCGGACTGTTGCCCGGCCATTGGTGAGTACGCGCTCGCCGCTGCTCGAGACCGCCTCGAGCTCCAGGGTTGCCGTGCCGGCGGAGGCGTCGACGGCGACGACCCGCCCCGTGCAGGTGACGGTCTCGCCGGGTAGAAGTGGCTTGGAGAATCGGCAGGCGACCGAGGCCACCTGCTCGTAGCCGCCCGCCCACCGGGCGACGGCCTCGGTGAGGATGCCCATGTCGAGCAGTCCGTGGGCAATGGTGCCGGGGAGGCCGACGGCGCGAGCGAACTCCGGGTCGACGTGGATGGGGTTGTGGTCGCCGGACGCCTCCGCGTAGGCGTTGACCTGCTCCTGGGTGACCGTGCGGGACAGCGGGGTCATCTCGTCGCCGACGGCGGCTGAGCCCAGCTCCACGGTGCCTGTGGCGCTCATCGGATGATCATCAGCGAACGGCCCCTGCAGACGGTCTCGCCGTCCTGGCGGTGGGCCTCGTGTTCGATGCCGAGAAAGGTCATGCCGCGCTTCTCCTCCACCGATGCGATGACCGCGGTGGCGTCGACGACATCGCCGGCGCGCACCGGGGACGGCCACTCGAACGACTGCTCCCCATGCACCAGCCCGGCAAGGTTGACGCCCACCTCGGCGTCGCCGAAGAGCTGGTACAGGGTGGGGAAGAGGCAGTAGAAGGCTGCGTAGGTCGGCGGCACGGCGCCCGGCGAGTACACGTCATCGCCGCCCGCGATCGCCTCAGCGAACGCCTCGGCTCCGCCCCCGTCCACCACCTGCCCGGTCGCCTCGTAGCGGCGCCCGACGTGGCTCTGATCAGGCATTCCCGGCCTCCTCGACGACGCCGACGGGCCCCATCACCTGACCTTGCCTCATGGCTGGCAACGCGTCAAGCGGACCCAACATTGACATCGGCGTCAACATTTCAACCACTATAGCAACCG
>CABECE010000102.1_pt1 | contig 28155 bp, 25 predicted proteins | sample 3132761 | NCBI WGS metagenome assembly CABECE01 (sample SAMEA5534347, study PRJEB31848) | metagenome | biome: tundra; feature: field; material: soil | place: USA | collected 2013-05 | depth 0.45 m | reverse complement strand
CGAGCCCACCCGCGCCCTGCTGATCGAGTGGGACGACGGTGGCGTGCATCGGATCCCTTTCGACGTGCTGCGCCGCGCCTGCCCGTGCGCTGCCTGCCATGGCGAGGTGGGCAGCGCGGGGCGGTTCGCGGTGCGTCCCAGCCTGGAGCCCGGCGAGGACGACCTCGCCGACATCTCACTGGTCGGCTCCTACGGGCTCAACGTGGTGTGGGATGACGGCCACAACACGGGCATCTACACGTACGAGCGGCTGCACGAATTGGGCGAGCGGGTGGGTGCCCAACCCTAGAACGGCAGCGGTAGAGTGCCCCCATGTCGATCAGCACCGCGCCCGTCGTCTTGAGTACCCGTGAGGCCGGGATCCTGACCCTCACGCTCAACCGCCCCGAGGTCCTCAACGGCCTCACCGACGATGTCCTCGACGCCATCGCCGGTGGCTGCCGCGAGGCCGCCACCGATGACAGCGTCCGCGTCGTGGTCATCACCGGCGCCGGACGGGGCTTCTGCTCCGGGCAGGACCTGCGCGCCGGCATGGACAACCCCGACGTCGATATTCGCGGCCATCTCCGCGATCACTACCACCCGATGATCCACGCCATGCGCGACCTGGAGAAGCCGGTGGTAGCGTCGGTCAACGGGGTTGCCGCCGGCGCGGGGATGTCCCTGGCCCTGGCAGCTGACTTCCGCATTGCCGGAGAGTCGGCGTCCTTCATCCAGGCCTTCGTGCGCATCGGCCTGGTGCCGGACGCCGGCAGCAGTTACTTCCTCCCCCGCCTGGTGGGCACGGCGAAGGCGCTCGAGCTGGCCATGCTCGGCGAGACCGTCGACTCCGCGGAGGCGCTGCGACTGGGCCTGGTGCACCGCGTGGTGCCCGACGAGGATCTCGCCCGCTGTACGGCGGAGTTCGCCGGCCGCCTCGCCCGCGGCCCGCGCTCCGCGGGGATGATCAAGAAGCTCTTCAGCCTCTCGCACGACAGCGATCTCGACACCCAGTTGGCCCGCGAAGCGGATGCCCAGGCGGCTGCAGCGCAGACCAGCGACTTCGGCGAGGGCGTGATGGCGTTCATGAGCAAGCGCGCGACTGAGTTCACCGGGCACTGACTGGGGCCTCGCGAGGCCTGCGATATACTCGCCGCCGCGAGCGGGAGTAGCTCAGTGGTAGAGCATTACCTTGCCAAGGTAAGGGTCGAGGGTTCGAACCCCTTCTCCCGCTCCACTCCCTCATGGGGCCCATTTCGAATACGAATGGAGCCCGGTGGGGTTTCGGTGGGGTCGCCGTGGAACCCCATGGATTTCACCGAGAGTAGCGGTCAAAGAAATCCTTGACGCACTACCTGGACCAAGTGCGTCTAAAATAGAGGGGTGCCTGACTGGCTCCAACCTCTGCCGCGTGGCCGGGTGCGGCCGGCGTCTTCGATACCGCGCAGCGGGCGGATCACCTTCGAGCGGGCGGTGGAGCGCTTCGCGGAGAACCACGTCTCGGCGAAGAACGGCCGCCCGTACTCCCGCACGAGCCGCGAGAACATCCGCGGCAACCTCCTTGGCGGTCCCCTTCGCATGTTCCGAGAGCGGGCCGGAGTGGAGTTCATCGATGAGTGGACGGACGCCCAGGCTGTCGAGTACCTGCGATGGCTTCAATTCGACATGGGCCGGGACTCAGCAACCATCAAGAAGGTGCGCTCCCAGCTTCGCCAGCTGGCGGCGTATTGCGCCGAGCACCTCGGCGCCGCGGCAGCGGTTGGCGATCAGCTGGAGCGGCTGCGCGTGTCGTCCGCTCCGGATGAACGACGGCCCGAGGATCCGCCGCTCACTCCTGGCGAGGTCGATGTCCTACTGAAGAGCGCCTCCAGTCCTCGCGATCGGCTCATCGTGGCCCTGCTCGTGTACACGGGGATGCGTCCCAGCGAACTCCTTGCGCTGGAGGAGGACAACCTGCGGCTCGATCGCGATCCACCGATCGTGGAGATCCGCGGTTCCGTTCACGACAGCGAGATGCCCAAGACCCAGGCAGGCTTCCGCGACCTGCCGCTGACCATCGGGCAAAAGCTTGTGCCCAAACTGATGCGCGCCCACTTGGACGACCGGGACCGGCCGCGCGGCGCGTCGCGACTGTTCTTGCAAGGCCGAGCAGACCGGTCCGGCCGCATCCATCCGCTAGAAATGGGCGGCCTTCGCATCATGCTTCGTCGCCTGCAGGACGAGACCGGCATCAAATGCAACGCCTACCGTTTCCGGCACACCTTCTGCACGTGGTGCGCCGACGCGGGGATGCACATGCTCCACCTCCAGCAGCTCTTGGGTCACGCCAGCAGCGACATGGTTGCCTACTACTACCGCGGCAAGACGAGCGACGCCGTGCTCCAAGCGGCCGCCCGCATCCGGTTCTAGGCGTTTACTCCCACACGATCGTCATCGGGGGTCGCCTTTCGAGTGTTTGGAAGATCCTGATCGCAGTGGCATCGCGAACCCGTCCACCGTGAATCGCGTGGTACACGGACCCTGGGTCCAAGCGACTTGCCCGCGCGAAGTCTTTAATTGTCCACCCGCGCGCCACAATGGACTGATGAAGGATGGAGCCGTAGAAGGCCCCCTGCGCGGCATCCCAGAGCCCGCGCTCATTCATCGGCCAGTTCACCATTCAGCACGCACGGCCGGCCAGCCGGCCTTTTCCGCGGCGCTCGTGCCCGCTGTGGGCTCAGCGCAGGCGTCCGGCGGACTTTCCGGACTTCGCGTGGGTCAGCCTTGCGGACTTTGTCGGCCTGAAGACGCATGGGACTTGCATGGTGAACGAAGTACGTACACATAGTGTGCACATTTTCGGGGCGGTAACCGTTCAAATGCCTGCGGCTCAGCCCATGCAGCGTCGTGGGCGCCGATCCAGAAGAAAGAGCGCCGAGCGTGCGGGTCACAGAACGGAAGCGAGCGGCCGTCGTCCCCCTCGATGACCGTCTCCGGGCGACCCTGGCCGCCTGCATCGTCAGCGCCAGCGGCACCACCCTCGCCGGCCTCGCCGCCGCCCTCGGCGTCTCGTGGAGTTACTCCACGACGCCGAGCCCCGATGGAGGACGCTGCGAGTAGCTGGTCGCGAGTGGCATCACAATGGGCGCTCGCAGGAAGCATTCGAAGCGCACCTCGCTGCGCTGAGAGCCAGCTCTCCCCCAGGATCGATAGGCCTTCTCACCTCGACGGGTCCCGATGTCGTGCTTCCCAGTGAGAGCGAGGAGCGCTGGCGATTGTGGATGGAACGTGGCGGGCGCAAGCGCGCCGAGTTCTCACTCGGCGATGATGACGTCACAGTCGTCTTCGATAGTTCGACATGGTGGAGTTGGTCGTCTAGAGATCGTGGCAGGACCAACGGCGGTCGCGCTAACTTTGGGCACGGTTCGGGTGCGTCCGAGGTCCTGATCGAAACTGCCCAATTGCTGCTGAGACGTTGGCTGTCGTGAGAAACACATTGTCTCAGTTCAGGTTTGCACCTGTCTTCACGTCTGGACGCCTTGCCCGGTCGGTGTTCCCAGGCTTAGGGGAGTGGGTGGCGGTGACGCCATCTCCTTACCCGACACCGCGTGCCTCACCTCGACGTCAGCAGAGAAAGGCTCGCCACGCGGGGCCGATAGCCGCGACCGAAACAGCACTACTATCAAGCGGCTCCGCAAGACCTGTGGCTGGAGGACATGCCGATCCCTGGCGTCTCCGAGACGACGACCGCCGAACCCGATCCCCGCCTGACATCCGCCTCTTCCGTGGTGGAGGGCGAGATCACGACCACGGTTCGGCTGGTCAGGCTCTTGATCACCGTTCTCATCGTGGCCGCCGTCTGCGCGGGCATCGCGCGCGGCCTCACGACCTCGGCATCGGGCAAGGCTGCCGTGGTCAGCGGCATGTACCTGACGGAAACGGCGCTCGCCGCGATCCTGATCCTGCTCGGCAGCTTCGTCGAGGGCTTCGGCTTCGGGCTCTCGCTCGGCACGAACTGGCCCTACACGCGCAACATCCTCGTGCTGCTGATCCGGGGAGATCCGGAGGCGGCGCACCGGATCGTGGCGACGCTCGTGGGCTTGATCGGCGTGGCGCTCGTGATCCTCGCGCCCGCCTCACTGACGATCAACGGCCTCGTTCTCATCGTCGTCACGGCCCTGGTCGGGATCGGCACGCTCCATGTGCTCTCCGGCCGGCTTCCCTCTGTCGTGCATGGCGTCCACGGTCTTCTCGCCTATGGCGTGTTTCTCTGCTACCTGAGCACGCTCTACGTACCTGGAGTCGATTTCTGGTCGTACCTCACCGAGATGACCGGCCTGCACGCGCTGCTGCTGACCGTGTTCCTGGGCGGCATGACCACCGGCCAGCGAGGTTTCGGCAAGCCCATCGAAGCCTTCTACTGGCCGCGCCGCCCCTCGCAGCTGATCATGATCGTGCACCTGTTTTCCGCGCTCTCGGTGGTGGCCACCTTGGGGTGGCTCATGCCGAAGTTTCCCGTCGCGTTCTATCTCGCGGTCGCGCAGGTGTCGGTGGGTTTTCTGCTTTTCCACGCGGTGAACCTCAAGCCGAAGAATCCCGGCATCCTCGTCGCGTTCCACCAGGGCATGGCGCTCTCCGTCACCCTGGCGATCGTGGCCGCGCGGCACTGACGACGATCGTTCGTGAATGAGTGCAGGTCGGGAGGCGTGGTCGGTCAGCTTGACTCGATGCGCGGGCGGCCCGATCCGGCGTGCGTCGTCCCTCCCGGAAGCTGCGACGGTGTCCGTCGCGATCAGTCCGAGTGGTGGATGTTGGCGGCGGGAAGCGGCCGGACTTTCGCACGCTCAACAGCTTCCGGCTGCGCCGTCTGCCGGCGTTGGCGCAGCTCTTCCGCTAGGTGCTCCAGCTCTGCGAGCAGCGCGGCCTGGTCCGCTTGCGCCACGTGGCCATCGACGGCACCCGGGTGAAGGCAAACGCCAGCAAGCACTCGGCGATGAGTTACGGGCGGATGAAGCAGGAAGAGGCGCGCATCAGCGCCGAGATCGAGGCCTGGTTCAAAGAGTGCGATCGGATCGACGCGGAAGAGGACCGGCTGTATGGTCCAGACCGGCGTGGTGACGAGCTGCCGAGCAGCTGCAGACGGCGGAAGGCCGGCGTCAGGCGATCCGCGAGGCGTTGGCCGAGCTGGAGCGTGCGGCCAAGGAGGCCGGCCAAGCCGAGCCGGAGGAGAAGGCGCAGCGCAATTTCACCGACCCAGAGTCGCGGATCATGAAGGGCAGCGAGGGCGACCCCGCTTCCTAGTACGAGGTTACTTCGGCCCACTCTCGACAAGGGCAAGCACGTGGTCGAAGGCGTCCGCTGAACTCGAATTTGACCCCGTTACTTTGGGAGCGCCGCAGCTGAGCGCGACCCGAGGACCGCGGGGCGTAGCGCAAACGGTAGCGCGCCTGGTTTGGGACCAGGAGGTCGTGGGTTCGAGTCCCGCCGCCCCGACTGTTACACGCGATCCTATTCATTTCATACGACCCGAGGCCCCACGGCGAGCGTCGGCAGGCTGCGAGACGTACCGGACCGTGAGGCTCAAGCTGGAAATGGGCACACGCTCCGCCCGATGCCTAGCAGCGGCCTGAGGCCCTATTGTCCGTTCATGAAACCGGATGACGCGATCCGCATGTTGCGCGAGCTTCGGGAGGAGGCCACATCGCTCCCAACATCGACAAGCTCTGCGGAGTTCAATTCGTGGCAGCAGCGCACCCGAGTTGTGCTGACGCGAGCGTTGGGTGATTCCCACCACATCACGCAAGCATTCCTTGAGGTCCGTTGGACACCGACCGTATGGACGTCAGATTCGGCGGGGGAGGCGTTTCGTAGCGTATTCCTGGCAACTATCCCGGAGGCCCAAGGGCGTTGCATTACCTTTCTTGGGGGAAAACGGATGCAACGCTGTAACGGATCCACGCGGCTGTCGCTCCATGCGTGAAGACTTGTCACACACGGGGTCACGCTCCTCACCGCGGCTCTGATCGCCCGTCGTGGTCCGGATAGGATGGCGTCCATGGAGCCGTCTCCCCCATTGTCCAGTCGGCCCGCGAGCCAGGCTGAATGCCGCAACGTGACGCATCCAGCACCCGATGCCGGCGAAGCTTTGGGCTTCGCCCTTGCCCTCCGGGCTGAAGACTGCTGGGACCTGTGTAGCTCACGCGCCGCGCATTACGGCTGGGTCGGCCGCCCTCCCGACGCGAAGTACGTCGAGCGGTCGCGAGGCATCAACTGGCTCGCGACGGTCATGACGGCGCGCTGGATCGCCTATCGGGTGCCGGTCTCGCCTGAGGAGATGCTCTACATCGCCGACCGCGGCGACCTGGCTGCGTCGTCCCAACAGTCGACCGTCAACTTGACAAGGGCGCATCTCATCTGGCGGGACACGATCGTCGAGATACTTCGTGAGGAAGCCTTACGCCTCGGCACCCCCCGCAGCGTCCTCTCCGACGCGCTCAACGCCGTGCGGGTGAGCTTCGACGCCAGCCTGGTCCAAGTCGCGCGCGCCTTCGACCAGCGTATGGATGAGCTCACACGCGAACTGGCCGCGGAGCGCGAAGCGCTTCTTCATTTGTCGCTCCATGACCCCCTCACCGGGTTACCCAACCGTGTGCTGCTGTATGACCGCATCAACCAGGCTGTGTTGGTCTCCAAACGCGAAGGAACCACGTTTGCAATATTGGCCATCGATCTCGACGGCTTCAAGGCTGTGAACGACAGCCTCGGTCATGGTGGCGGAGACGTCGTTCTTCAGCAGATCTCGGCGCGCTTGCTGGAGGCGGTGCGCGAGTCCGACACGGTGGCGCGATGGGGCGGCGACGAGTTCACGATCCTGCTCGCCGGGGCAAACGACGAGTCGGCATCCGCGTTAGCAAGAAAACTGCAGCACACGATCCCAAGCCCTGTCAGAGTCGCAGGACAATTGGCAGTCGTGGGCGCAACCATTGGGGTCGCGTCATACCCCGAGGCCGGGAGCGATCTCCAGGCACTTCTGAGTTCCGCTGACCGTGCGATGTATCGAGGCAAGCGCGAACGAGGTGCACGCTCGACAACCTAGTGTGTCATGCGAACAACGCGGCATCTGGGTAGGACGCACCGCTCTGCGGCCACTGTGACTTCCGCGCCCGAGTGGATCGGGGCGGACTCTCGCCGGCGTGGGGACCGCTTGTGGCGGACGACAGCCGCGAAGAGCTTGATGCTCCGCACGCGCTCATAGCCACCGCCGCCGGCACGACGGCGCCCATGAGGCGAGGAGCGACGACCTCGAAGTCAGGCGCTGCCGACAAGCGCCACGTTCACGACATCACCGGACCTGCTGCCGGCGGTGGAAGAAGCGCACTCGATTTCGTACTCGTGAGGCCACTGCGGCATCGTTCTCGCGAACTGCCACCGCACCCCACGTATGTATGCTCGCGCGGCGTTAGCAGGGTGATGAAGAACGGCTCTCCTGACCCATCCGTGGGCGCGTTGAGCTGCTGAAACGCGAGCAACGCCGCTTCCCACCTACGTTTTCGGACTGTCGAGGTCCCAAGAACGAGGGTGAGGAGGGCGGCGTGCTCGGTGTCAACGTATGGCGCAGGGTGGTCGGTGTCGACCGGGCGACGGTGATCGAGGCCGTGGAGGTCGGTCAAGTAGTGGATAGAGCGTGGTCCACCACGACGGTGCGGTGTGCCTTGCGCCGCCTGCGGCACACCTTCTTGAGTGCGAAGTTGCGGTTGGCCGTGGAGGTGACGTTCTCGCCGCCGCTCGCCACGCCGTTGGGCGTGCCCACGCACGCAGTGATGCGCTTGTTGGGCTGTGCTGGCGCCCCGACGCGCGCCTAGCAGTGGAACACCGACCAGCAGATGTCGTTCCGCAACCGCTGGTCGTCGACGCGCAGATGATCGCCGTGACGCACCGACCCATGGCGAGGCGAAGAACTCGTGGCTGACCGGCAGTGCGGCGTGGAACTTCGTCGCCATCACCCAATGGATCCTGGGCATACGTCCTGAGCACGGAGGCCTGCGCATCGACCCGGTCGTGCCGGCGGCGTGGCCGGGCTTCAGCGTCACACGCCGCTTTCGTGGCGCCACCTACGCCATCAAGGTGCGCAAGCTGGCCGGCTCGGCCGGTCGCGTCACCCGGCTCGTCGTCGACGGCACCTCGCTCGAGGGCAACCTGCTCTCGGCGGCGCCGGCCGGCAGCACCGTCGACGTCGAAGCCTTCGTGGACGTCGAGCCGTAGCCTCAGCCGTCGATGGGCAGCAGCGCATTGGCACGCACAGTGCTGCGATACCACGCGAAGCTCGCCTTGGGAATGCGCTCGCCGGTGGGGTAGTCCACCCACGTCAGGCCGAATCGCTTGGAAAAACCCTCCGCCCACTCGAAGTTGTCGAGCAGGCTCCACACCAGGTAACCGCGAACATCAACACCGGCGTGCAGAGCGTCAAGAACCGCCCGCACATGCCCGTCGAGATACCGAATGCGCTCGGTGTCGTGGACCTCGCCGTCGCCGTCGACGTGGTCGTCGCATGCCGCACCGTTCTCGGTGACGAACAGCGGCAGAGACGGGTGGTCGGCGTGCAGACGCACCAACAGTTCGGTGAGGGCGGCGGGCTCGATGTCCCAGCCCATCTCGGTGCGACCGACGCCCGGCCGGTGGACCTCGACTGCCCCGAGGTCCGAGCCGAGTGCGCTGGGACCTGACGCCGTAGCGGAGTAGCCGGCCGCACGGGCTTCGGCTCGCCGCGAAACCGCACACACCGTCTTCGGCGCGTAGAAGTTGACCCCGAGGAAGTCGATCGGCTTGCTGATCACCTCGAGGTCGCCGCCGGCCACCACCGAGAACCCCGGCTCGTGCCTCGCGTAATGCTCGAGCATGTCGGTGGGATACGAGCTGTGCAGAAGAGGCTCGAGAAAGAGCCGGTTCAAGTTGCCGTCGACGCGGCGGCACGCTGCTCGATCATCGTCATGGTCGGTGGCCGCCCGGACCGGCTGGAGGTTGAGGCCGATCCCGACCTGACCGCCGGGGACCGTGTCGCGGAGCATTAGCAGCGCCTCTCCATGCGCGAGCAGAAGGTGGTGGGCGGCGGCGGCGGCACGTCCCATGTGGCTCGTGCCGGGGGCGTGCTCGCCGGTGCCGTAACCGAGCCACGACGCGCACCACGGCTCGTTGAGGGTGATCCAGGTGGCGGCAACGTCGCCGAGCGCCTCGGCGACGATCCCGGCGTACTCCGCGAAACGGCCGACGGTGTCGCGCTCCACCCAGCCGCCCGCATCCTCGAGCGGCTGGGGCAGGTCCCAGTGGTAGAGCGTGATGACCGGGGCGATGCGCCGTCGGAGCAGCCCGTCGACCAGGCGCCGGTAGAAGTCCAGGCCGGCCTGGTTGGCCGGTCCTCGGCCGGTGGGCTGGATGCGCGGCCACGACACGGAGAATCCGTATGCGGGAGCGCCGAGCTCGGCCAGCAGGTCGAGGTCACCCTCGAGACGGCGATAGTGGTCGCACGCCACGTCCCCGTTGTCGCCACCGCGGATGGTTCCGCGGCGATGGCTGAAAGTGTCCCAGATCGAGACACCCCGGCCATCCGCGTGCACCGAGCCCTCGATCTGGTATGCGGATGTCTTGGTTCCCCAGAGGAAGCCGGCGGGGAAGGTGGTCGACGCGTTCGCAGCTGGCACGATCGAATCGCTACGTTACAGCAGAGTCTCGGACGGCGGCAGCGCGGCGACACTCTCGACCTCGAGGAGTTTCGATCGCGAGGTGTGTCCCGAGACGATGCGGACACAGCTACGCGGGATGTCGAGCCAGTGAGTTGCATTACCTTTCTTGGGGGAAAACGGATGCGACTCCCTCCTTCTCCAGCTTGGCGTGCGCCACCGCGATCGCCGCGGTGAGAGCGCGCTGCTGCCGAACGCGGGAGACGGCCCAGCGTGGGCCGGTCCCCGCTCTGACCTCCGCGACGACGGCGGTGACGAACTCCTCGTCGTCAGCCAGCTCGCCAAGATCGGCAATGCCGCTGACCTCGACAGTACCGTCACGCACCAGGGTGAGCAGCGCTGCGGGCAGCGCCAGCACCGCGCGCCAGCGATCGATGGTGTCTGTGCTGGTGGCGAAGCGCTCCGCGACGTCCTCGGTCGACGCGCCGAGATCGAGCATCTGCTGCATGGCCCCGGCGACATCGAGATCGCGGAGCGCGCTGCGCTCGGAATTCTCAGCGACCTGGTCGGAGACCCTCTGGACCCCGGCCACCGGATCCCGCACCACGGCGGGAATGTGGTCCAAACCGGCCACCTCGGCGGCGGCGACGCGACGGAAGCCGGCGACGAGGTCAAAGCCGCCGTCCTGCCGCCGCTCCACCAGGATGGCGGTGAGCACGCCGTGCTGCCGGATCGACTCGGCGAGGGACTCGATGTCTCCGCGTTCCTGGCGAACGTTGAGGTCGGGGTGGCGCAACGAGGAAGGATCCCTTGGACGGCCTCTTGAGGCGCAGATCCAGGGGTTTCGGTAGCAACGGCGCGAAAGCGGCCGCTACGCGTATGAGAGGCTTGGGGCGGCAACGATCAGGAGGCCGCGGCCTTTGGCCGCGCCACTAGGCTGCACCCGATACCCATTGCTCCCTCCGCCATCCGCAGTGACGAGCAGCTTGGTGGCGCTGGGGTACACAGCTGCGCCCATCATCGTCCACCAGCGCCGGATGCTCTCAACGGCGAAGGCCGCCGTGTCGTGGTCGATGCCCACGCTCACCCAGCCGGCGTTCTGGGCAACGTCGTACACGCCGTAGGGGTTGGCGCGGCCCAGCTCAGTGATGAAGTCGTGGACGCGAACCGGCTCCGGATTCCCTTTGGGCCGCAACTCCTTCCCCCCGTTCTTGAAGGGTCCGACCAACTCTTTCTTCTTCGTGTCGACGGAGATGACTGGTTCTCCGGCGGCAAGATGCTCGATCGACGTGGCGTTGATGTGCTCGAACTGCTCAGTGCGGTCGGGGTGGCTGCTGCCTTCCAGGACCTTGCGATTGGCCTGCAGGCTGTAGCCCATCTCGTGAAGCAGTCGACGGACCAAGCTGGGGCCGATCTGGTGCCCCATCTCGGTCAGGTGGGCGGCCAGCGTGCGGGTGCTCGTGCACGTCCAACGCAGCGGAGACTCCGGATCGCCGCGACTGCCGGGCTCCACCAGGCGCTCGAGATCGCCGCGAAGGGGCGGGTCCTTGTCGACCGCTCGCTTGCGTCCGGCTCCGAGTCGTCGCACCCGCTCCTCGGCCATCTCGTCCGGCTGGTGGAGTTCCTTGACCCCACGCGCAATCGTCATCCTCGCCAGACCGGTCGCCCGCGATACAGCCGCCAGGCTTCTTGGCCCCAGAGCCACAGTCTCCGAGGCAACCATGAGTCGCCGTTTGCGCTCATCCAAGTGCGGTGACAACGCCGCGTAGCGCTGCTTCACCCCTGCCAGCGCGGCTGCATCGACCACGGTTCCCCATGGGACACTTGTTCGCCCGACATGTGCAGTCTTATTTTAAGCGCGTGCCCTTAGGGCCCTCGAGCGGAGGCCGCGAAGATGCCGTAGCCCGTGGTGGTCCGATGTGCCGTCAGATTCTTGATCGCCGCGTACTACAACACCCGCATTTGCCGGCGGAATCGGACGGACGCGGCAGATCTGCGTGCCGGGAGCGTGCCCGGGGCCGTTTCCACCAGCTCCGCGTACAAGCGACCGGGAGCCCGCGCCGGGCTTGCGACCGGCGCGGGCATTCCCCCATGGACGTTCTAGGCGGCGCTGCGCCGTTATGGGTGGACCGGGCGTCGGCCGCGGTCATGCGCGCCTACGAACGAGACTGGCCCGGTGGCTAGTGTCCGTCGGCCTGCCGCAGTTGAGGACCCGGACGACGATCAGCCGATCAGTGAGAGGCGTACGCTCAGCCTGCCCCCACGGGGTTCGGACGCTGCTGGTACAGACCACCTACGCTGACAGAGTACGTTTGCTGCACGGAGGTCAAGCGCATGTCTACCGACAATGAGACGGTTGCGGACAAGTTTGAGGAGGCGGTCGGTGACCGGAGCGGAGACCAGGACCTCGACGTCGAGGTCAGGCATCCGGGCACGGGCGACGACATCAAGGATGCCGGCGAGAAGGTCCGGGACAAAGCCGAGCGGCTGCGCGAGAACATCGAGGTCGACGAATGATCTTGTTGGGCGTCGTTCTGATGATCATTGGGTTTATCGCCGCCATCCCGATCCTCTGGACGGTGGGAATCATCCTCGCGGTGATTGGTCTCGTGCTCGCACTGATGGGGGGCATGGGACGCGCAGTGGGTGGCCGCCGCCACTATTTCTGAACGGAACACGTACATAAGCCTTTGCGAGGTGATGCCCGGGCTCGGCGCTGATGCGCGCTTCCTCCTGCCTCATCCGCCATAGCTCATTTCCAAGCGCTTGCTGGTATTGGCCTTCACTCGGGGCGATCCCATGAGTTCAGGACCGCCAACAGCACTCAGATGGAGGACGCGTTCTGATGATCGCGGACGCCGCCACTCGGTGATTCCGAACACGTTCCACCTCTATGCAGGGCGAACCTGCCCCCTCTCGGAGGCCTACAACAACCAGGACCCCGCCGCGGTGCTCGACGCGCCGGACGCCACGCTGACGGGCCCGGGGCAACGGGTCGGCCCGGTCGAGGTAAACCTGGGCCCGCTGGACCGATACTATTGCGGGTGACCTCGGTGCCCGGCGGTGGAGGCGTGCAGACAGTCGGGCGCCGCGTGCGGTGGTGAGGAGGCCAGATGGCCGAGCTTCTGGGACCCCGGAGCGGCGGGGCGCGCCGTCTGCGCGAACTGCTGGCGCGGCCGGCGCCGGTTCTGGCGCCCGGGGCCTACGACGCGCTGAGCGCGCGGCTGGTGGAGGAGGCCGGGTTCCCCGCCGTCTACATGACGGGCTTCGGCACCTCAGCCGCCTACCTGGGCCGTCCCGACGTGGGCCTGGTGACCATGTCCGAGATGGTCGACAACGCCCGGCGCATCGTGCAGGCCGTCAGTACCCCCGTCATCGCGGACGCCGACACCGGCTACGGCAACCCGATCAACGTGGTGCGCACGGTGCGGGCGTACGAAACCGCCGGGGTGGCCGCGATCCACCTCGAGGACCAGGTCGCCCCCAAGAAGTGTGGCCACATGGAGGGAAAGCAGGTGATCCCCGCCGCCGAGATGGTCGAGAAGATCCGGGCCGCGGTCGCGGCCCGGACGGACCCCGACCTGGTCCTCATCGCCCGCACCGACGCGCGCGCCGTGGAGGGCCTGGACGCCGCGCTGGATCGAGCCCGTCGCTATCGGGAGGCAGGGGCGGACGTCCTGTTCGTGGAGGCGCCCCAGTCCACCGACGAGATCGCTGCGGTGGCCACCGCGTTTCCCGACATCCCCCTGCTGTTCAACTGGGCCGAGGGCGGCAAGACCCCGCCGCTGCCACTGCCGGACCTCGAGCGGCTCGGCTACCGTCTGGTCCTGTTCCCAATCAGCACGCTGCTGGCGGCGACACGGGCCATCCGGGAGGTCTTGGCTGGCATCCGCAGCGGCGGGACCCCGGCCGCGGTCATGGACCGGTTGGTGCCCTTCGACGAGTTCTTGGACTTCATCGGCCTCCCCGAGATCCGGGATCTCGAGCGACGGTTCAGCGGTCTGACAACCGGTGCGGGGACCCCCGCACCACACACCTAAGGAGGATCTGACATGGCGCAGCTGTTCGAGAAGGCGAGCGTGAACACCGAGCTGGCGCGGCGCATGCTCGTCGCCGGCGAGCGGAAGGCAGAGGAGATGGGCCACCCCTTCGTCATCGCGGTGGTCGACGAGAGTGGGGTCCTGAAGGCCTTCAGCCGCATGGACGGCGCCGCCCTCCTCAGCGTGCAGGTGGCCCAGGACAAGGCCTACACCGCCGCGGGCTTCGGCATGTCGACCGACGGTTGGTACGACTTCATCAAGGACGACCCGCCCCTGGCCGCCGGGGCGGCGGCCGGCATCGACCGCCTAGTGGTCTTCGGCGGCGGCTACCCCATCGTGATCGACAGGCACGTGGTCGGTGGGGTGGGCGTGAGCGGTGGCCATTACCGCCAGGACATGGAGGTGGCCCAGGCGGCGCTGACCGCCGTCGCCTGAGGGCCCAATCGGCGGTAGACCTGGAGGTCGACGACGTATGCGGGCCGTCGAGGTGGACGACCAGCCGCGCCGCGCTCTGTCATCCACCTCGGGTACCCGGGCGATGGTGCAAGCATGCCTCCGGCGCAGGCCGGACCGTCCGCCTGAGGGGTGCGTCAACGGGCCCGGTGGCGGGTGATGTCCTGGGCGCGCCATTCGGTGCGCTACCCGCTCTGCGGTGAGATCGATCTGAGCCGGTTGTGTCCGATCCGCCGGGTGCGATGCGGGTGTCGTAGTACGTGATGACCCGTTCACGGGGTGCTGCGTTACCGACTCCCGCCGTCCACAAGTCCCATCCGCGCGTATATACCATAGGTGTGTACTGAGCACTCGTGGGAACAAGGCGCCACGCGATTTGGGACGAGCACAACCGCAAGCATCTGTTCGTCGATCACGCCGACCGTGGGATCACGGAGGCTCAGGTTACGTACGTGGTGGAGAATGCAACGGATGACAACATTGCTCCCCGGATCCGAGGCATGGAACGACGATCGCGCTTTGCCGCATCGGACGACGGGTCTTGTCCGTCGCGTGGATCGTCCGACCACGGGGTGGTTGCTACCCGGTGCATGCTCACTGGGCTGGCAGGCGCGAGAGGGACAGCCTGAATGAGTAGCGCCCGCTTTCCGGATCCATACGACGGCATGACGGCTGACGAGCTCGACCGTCACTTTGCGACGGTTCTCACCAACCACCGCGAGCGTCAGCAAGCTATCTCAATCCGTTTCCCGGAGGAGCTGCTGACAGCGATCCGTCGCCTTGCACGTGAGTATGGTGTCGCGTATCAGACACTGATCAAGCAACTGCTCGAGCGCGATGTTGAGCGGCTGCGAGCGCGCCATCCTTCGCCTCGGCGGGCAACAGGCAAGCGCGCGACAACTGCCCGGAGCCAGCCGGCCGGTAAGCCACCGACCTTAGCCGACCGATCCACTCCTTCGTCATCCGCCAGACGGTCACGAACCGGCAAGCGGAAGGTAGGTGTATAGGCTCGCAGACCATGCGTCGCCTCAACGGCGACAAGCATCCGTCATCACGTCAACCTGGGTCCGCGCTCCGAGGTCAGGACAAGATCAGGATCTCCTGTATCCGCTCGCCGGAGAATCGATAGACCAGCACCGCCCGCACTACGTCCGGCGAGCCCGGCTTGCTGATGCCCGTCACGCGCTCCTCATCGATGACCCATTGGCCTAGCGAGATCCGGTTCGGTATGTCATACCGAAGATTCGGGTTGTCGGCAATGGACTTGGCATATCGGGTCCTCACCGCTTCCGCTCCGTCCATCAGGACGTTGCCGTCAGCAGCCGTAACTCTCCTCTACGCCGCAGAGCGTGGGCGAACTTCTCGCGCGTGCTTGAAATTGCCCTCTCGCCTTCAACGAGCTGCAGCAACTTGCGGCTTGCGGGCGACCCGGGGCTTCAAGGTAGTTTCACGTGCTGTGGGCGGAGCTCGCTTAGACTCCGTACGCCTAGGAGTTGCATGGTGCGACGAATCTCGCGACTAAGGATTTCCGCAGCGCGTTCCACGCCAGGTTCACCGCCTGCCATCAGTCCGTACAGGTACGCCCGGCCGACCAACGTCGCTTTCGCGCCGAGCGCTACCGAAGCAACGATGTCGGCACCGCTCATGATGCCCGTGTCGAGCCAGACCTCGGTGCGATCCCCGACGGCGTCGACGACGTCCGGGACGAGCCGTAGAGGTAGGGGAGCACGGTCCAGCTGGCGCCCACCGTGGTTGGACAGCACTATCGCGTCTGCACCGGCGTCGGCCACACGTCGAGCGTCATCGACCGTCTGGATGCCCTTGATGATCAGCGGCCCGCCCCAGAAGGACCGCAACCACTCCAGATCCGCAATCGTCATCGTCGGATCGAAGAGCTCATCGATAAGCTCGGCGACGGTGCGGTCCCATGAGCTCAGGGAGGCGAAGGAGAGGGGCGTGGTGGTCAGGAGGTTGATCCACCAGGCCGGGTGAGCCGCAGCGTCGAGCACAGTCTTAACCGTGAGCGCCGGCGGGATCGAGAAGCCGTTGCGGATGTCGCGTAGGCGCATGCCGGCCACAGGGACGTCCACAGTGAGCATGAGAGCCTCGAAGCCAGCAGCCTTGGCGCGCCTCATCAGCTCCTCGCAGGCGGTCCGGTCTTTCCAGACGTAGAGTTGGAACCACTTCCGCGCGGCGGGTGCTGCGGCGGCCACGTCCTCAATCGACGTCGTTCCCAAGGTCGACAGCGCATAGGGAATGCCGTACTTTTCGGCGATCCGAACCACTGCACATTCGCCCTGATGATTCATCATCCGCGTAAAGCCGGTGGGGGCGAAGGCGAAAGGCAGGGCCGACGGGCGTCCGAGTAAGGACGTGGTGGTGTCAACGCTGGACACGTCTCGCAGGACCGACGGATAGAACTCCAAGGTTTGGAACAGGCCTCGTGCGCGGCGCAGACTGATCTCCCCCTCGGCGGCGCCGTCTGTGTAATCGAAGACCGCACGCGGGGTGCGACGACGGGCCAAAGTGCGCAGATCGTTGATCGTCAAGGCTCTGTCCAGGCGGCGCCTGGTCAGGTTCAGCTCGATCGGCTTGGGGCGCAATAGCGGCCTAAGCTCGGACCACTTTGGAATGTGACGTTCGGGCATCTGAATCCTCCCAACTACTAGGTTCTCCTTCGGCCGGGCCGGGACGAGCACGGTTGAGTCACGGCGCAACATCTGTGAGCGTCACGACTGGTGCGCTCTCAAGGAGTGCAGCGCAATGGGTCGGTGACGTGACGCCATGTCTTTCGAACGTTCCCATCAAGAGAACTCCTCCCCGGCCCTCGCGAGCGTAGGTGAAACGCTCACATTGCGCAAGCACTTCAGTACTCACGTCAACACGCTGGGGGGATTACTCCGGCACTGTAAATCTGCCGGTGTTCCCTGGTCAGTTGCTTTCGGACCGTCGACCAATCTTGCGTATCCGACACCGCCTGAAGAATTAGCCTGTCAATCGCACTTCGACAGCCGTCAAAGAAAAGGGCGGCCAACTCATTGCCGGGTTCCGCAGATGTCGCGCGGCTGAGTGCTTGAAATCGTTGATATGGCTGGGGCATGCGTGGAGCTTGGCCGGAGAGGCGTGTGACTTCGTCCTTCAGGGCCCTGCGCTGGCGGCAAGCCGCCGGCGCTCATCGATCAGGCGGTCGGCCGGATACGCCCGAAGTGAGGCGTCGACCAGCTCCACCGGGTGGAAGGTCGGTAGCGGCACACCGCCTCGGGCCAGCCAGCCGCCGATCTGCAGCAGACACCCGGGGTTGGCCGCGGCCACAGCGTCGGGACGGACGGCGCGGATACGCTCTGCCTTGCGCTCACCCAGCTCGGCCGCTGTCTTCGGTTCGATCAGGTTGTAGACGCCGGCACTGCCGCAGCAGAGCTCGGGCTCGCTCGCCGTCACAACCTCGAGCCGAGGGATGGCGGCCAACACAGCGCGGGGCTCGGCTCGGATGCCTTGAGCGTGCGAGAGGTGGCATGCATCGTGGTAAGCGACCCGCAGCGGCAGCGGGTGCAACTCCCGCAGAGGCTCGCCGAGTTCAACCAGTATTTCCGAGACGTCACGCACCCGCCGCGCCAGCGCGGCAGCGCGGGCCGCCCACATCGGGTCGTCGGCGAGCAGCTCGCCGTACTCCTTCATCACTGAGCCACAGCCCGCAGAGTTGACGGCGATACGGTCGGCGCCGGTACGCTCCAGCACTGCGATCAGCGAGCGCGCCCGTTTGAGCGCTGCTGCCTCGCGTCCAGCGTGCAACTCGAGCGCGCCGCAGCATCGCTGCTCCGGCGGCGCCAGCACCTCACATCCCCAGGCCGACAGGACGCGAGCGGTGGCGGCGTTCACGTCGCCGAAGAACGCTCTTTGAATACAGCCGGTGAGCATCGCCACGCGCAGCCGCGGTTGCCCCGAGACAGGCGCGAGGTGCCGCGGCGCGGCGGAGCGCAGACTGGCCATCCGCAGCTGGGGAGCGAGCGTCTCAACGCTCTGCAGCACGGCGGGCAGGCGGCGCACCAATCCGCTGCGCCGAACCAGTCGCTGCACGCCGCTGGCGCGATAACCGACGAGCAGGCCGGCGAGCACGCGCATCCGTCGGTGATATGGCAGGGCGGCAAAGAGCACCCCGCGCAGGGCCCGCGTGCGGAGCGGGCGGCGGTGGCGCCGTTCCACCTGCTGCCGCGTCTGCTCGATCAACCGGCCGTACTGAACGCCCGACGGGCACGCGGTGACACAGGCCATGCAGCCAAGGCAGGAATCCCAGTGCTGCACGACTGCGGGCGTCAGCTCGATCTGCTCTTTCACCGCAGCGTCCATGAGCAGGATGCGCCCGCGTGGAGAGTCCATCTCCTCACCCCAGAGCACGTAGGTGGGACAGGCGGGCAGACAGAAGCCGCAGTGGACGCAGTCGTCGATCAGCTCGCCAGCCGGCGGGTGGTGGGCGTCGAATGCCATCAGACGCCGGCCAGGTGGCGTCCCGGCGACAGGATGCTGGCAGGGTCGAGCTGTTGCTTGAGTGAGCGCATCAGGTCGACCTCGGCGCCCTCACGGGCGGGCCAGGCCAGCTCTGCGACGGCTGCAGGCGCCCGATGCAGCGCGAGATGGCCGCCGAGCAGCTCCACGGCGGTGCGCATGGCGATCACATCACCGCTGTCCTGGGGCAGGCGAGCCTCGCCGGCCGGGACGAGGCCACGGACGATCGCCTCGCTGGCAAAGTCCGCGCAGACCTGGAGCAGCTCGGCGAGGCGGGTGGGGGGCACCGTCACCGCCGCGATGACACCCGGCCGGTCCCAGGGCCGGTGCGCCAGCCGGGCGCTCAGCCCGATCGCCTCGGATTCCGTGAGCACGCGGCCGCCGGCCGCAGCGATGATCGTCGCCGCCTGTCGTTCGGCGCCCTCCTCGGAGCTGTCCACCCGTACCGCGACGAGGCCATCGGGCCACGCAATGTCCACGACCGAGGGCGCGACGGGAAGCGACCGCAGGCGCTGGACAAAGCCGGCGAGCCCGCTCGCCGAGGCGTCCTCGAAGACGATCGAACGCAACACCGGCGCGCAGGGGTGCAACTTGAAGGCGAGCTCGGTGATCACGGCCAGCGTCCCCAGCGACCCGGTCAGCAGCTTGCCCATGTCGTACCCGGCCACGTTCTTGACAACCTTGCCGCCAGCATGCCCCACCGTGCCGTCGGCCAGGGCGAAGCGCACCCCGATGAGCAGGTCCCGAGGCGTCCCGTAGCGCGAGCGAAGCGAGCCAGTGGCGGCGGTCGCTACGATTCCGCCAAGTGTCGCCGCATCTCCTTGCGGCGGGTCGAGCATGAGCCGCTGCTGGTGCCCCGACGCCTGGGCGAGCGCCGTCTGCAGCGATGCCAGCCGCATGCCAGCCTGGGCGACGCAGATGAGGTCGTCGGGCTGATGCTCGACCAGCCGGTCGAGCCGGCGCGTCGACAGAATCACGTCGCAGCGCGACGGCGACGCTCCCCACTCCAGCTTGGTGCCGCTTCCTCGCGCCACCACCGCGAGCTGGCGGCGAGTCGCCTCGCGCAGCGTGGCCGCGACCTGGTCCTCATCGCCGGGTTCGATCACCAGCTGGGGGATCACGCCCTGGACGGCGTCGTGGCGCGTTGCTTCGCGCACCGCCGCCGCTCCCACCACATCGCTGAAGGCCGCGAGCGCGGCGGTGGCGACACTCACATGCGCGCAGCGATGCCCGCCGCCTCCAGCGGATGCACGCGGTACGGGCCGGGAACCTCACCGCAGAGCCGAGGGGTGGGCAGCACCTTCCCCGGATTGCATAGTTCGGCTGGGTCGAAGGCCCGGCGCAGACGGGTGAAGACCTCGAGAGCAGCCGCGCTGAACATCTTCGGCATCGCGCACGCCTTGTCGGTTCCCACGCCGTGCTCGCCGGTGATCGAGCCTCCCTCAGCCACGCAGATGTCGAGGATGCGACCTGCGACCGCCAGCGCGCGGTCCGATGCACCAGGCTCGGCCCCGTCGTACAGGACCAGCGGATGCAGGTTGCCGTCGCCGGCGTGGAAGACGTTGGCGACGCGGATTCCCGTCTCTGCCTCCAGCTGTGCGATGCCGGCCAGAACCTCACCCAGCCTACTGCGGGGAATGACGCCGTCCTGGACGTAGTAGTCGGGGCTGATGCGCCCCATTGCGGCAAAGGCCGCCTTGCGCCCCTTCCACATCAGGGCGCGCTCGGCCGGGTCGGCCGCAATTCGCACCTCCTGGGCGCCGCACTCCCGACACATCGCCTCCACCAGCGCGAACAGTGACTCACACTCGGGTGCGGGGCCGTCCAGCTCCACGAGCAGCGCGGCGTCGCAGTCGGGATAGCCAGCGTGCACCGCCGCCTCCGCGGCGGTGATGGTGAGCCGATCCATCATCTCGATGGCCGCAGGGATGATGCCCGCCGCGATGATTCTCGACACGGCGCGACCGGCCTCGGCCATCGATCCGAACGCGCTGAGCAAGGTCTGCACCCGCTCCGGTCGCGGCAGGATGTTCAGGACAACCTCCGTGACGATGCCCAGGGTTCCCTCGCTGCCGACCACCACACCCAACAGGTCGTAGCCGGGTGCGTCGGCCACCATGCCGCCCAGGTGAGCGATCCTTCCATCAGGAGTGACGAACGTGGCACCGACGACGTGGTTGGTGGTGAATCCATATTTCAGACAGTGGGCCCCGCCGCTGTTCTCCGCCACGTTGCCGCCGATGGTGCACACCGACTGGCTCGACGGGTCGGGCGCGTAGTAGTAGCCGGCGTCCTGGACCGCTTCTGTCACCTCGAGGTTGGTGACCCCGGGCTGGACGGTGACGCGCCGGTTGTCGACGTCGATGGCGAGGATGGAGCGCATCCGGGCCAGGCCGATGACGATGCCTTCGACGACTGGCAGAGCCCCGCCACTGAGCCCCGTCCCCGCACCACGGGCGACGAAGGGGACAGCCGCTTGGTGGCAGACGAGCACGCACGCGGCCACCTGCTCTGTGGTCGTGGGGAGGACCACGGCCTGCGGAACCACACGGCGCCCGGTCAGCCCGTCGCACTCATAGGTGCGCAGCTGCTCGACGGCGGTGATCAGTCCGCCGGGACCGACGGCCCGGCCAAGTGCCTCGAGCGCGCGCGCCTCCATGCATAGAGCATAGGTCAGTGCCCTTAGCTTTCCACAACCGCACCCTGGAGGACATATGATCCCGGCTCAACGGTCACAGCCCGCTCGACGGTCACAGCCGGGGGGACGATATGGTCGGTGCCGCTGCCTTCCACCAGGTACTGGATCCAGCGAGCAACCTGGCTCTGACAGCGCTGATCGCGCTCGTGCCGCTGATCGTCCTGCTCGTCCTTCTCGCCGTCTTTCGGGTCACGGCGTGGGTGGCGACGATCGTCGGCGCCGCGGTGACCCTCGGCCTCGCGGTCACGCTGTGGCAGGCGCCAGTCGACCTGGCGGCCAAGTCCTTTCTTTACGGGGCGCTGACTGGCCTGATCGCCGTCGACTGGATCACCGTCTGGGGCGTGGTGATCTTCAATACGTTGATGGTCACGGGTGTCTTCCCCACCTTCCAGCGCTGGCTTCTTTCGCAGGCCACCGCGGACATCCGGGTCCAGACCATCCTCCTCGCATGGGCGTTCGGAGCCTTGCTCGAGGGACTCGTGGGCTTCGGCTACCCCTGGGCTGTGGTGGCTCCGATCCTGATCGCGCTCGGCGTTGTCGAGATCGACGCCATCCGCGTGGCCGCCATCGCCAACAACGCACCGGTGTCGTTTGGGGCGCTGGGCGCACCGATCATCTCGCTGGCCGCCGTCACCGGCCTGCCCCTCAACGCCCTCACAGCGTCGATCGGTCGCATCGTTGCCGTGCTCGCCCTGCTGCCGCCATGGATCCTCATCTACCTGGTGAGCGGGCGCCGCGGACTGAGAGACGGATGGCCGCTCGCCATTGTCGGCTCGCTTGGGTACATCCTCGGCCAATTTCCCACGTCGCAGTTCTTCGGGCCGTATCTGCCCGATGTGGTCGGCGCGCTCACGGCGTTCACCGCCACTCTGCTGTTCCTGCGTGTGTGGCGTCCCCGCACCGTTCTCGGCTACGGCGGCGTGCCCATCGCCGGCGATGCCCAGCACCTCGAGCCACCGCTCCCGCTGCGCCACGTCGCAGGGGCGCTCATGCCCTTTCTCGTTCTCATCGCCGTGGTCGTCGCCTGGACCGGGCCCTGGTCGACGCTGCCCACGTACAGCTTGGCGAAGCACAGCGTCACGGCGCTCTCCTCGATCACGGGCAAGCCAGTCGTGTCGCTGTTCAACTTCACGCCGTTCATCGCAGGGACCGCGATCCTGGCCGCCTGGGTGATAATGCTGGTGCTCCTCCGACCCTCCGGCGCACAGCTGCGGGACGTGGCCGCCCGCACCTTCCACCAGATGTGGGGGGCGGTCATCGTGGGGATCGTGATCTTCGGGCTCGCTTTCGTTTTCACGTTCGGCGGGCTGGGCAACTCGCTCGCATTCGCCTTCTCCAAGGCGGGCACGGCGTTCATCCTCATCGCTCCCATCCTGGGCTGGATCGGCGTGGCGTTGTCGGGAAGCAACACCTCAACCAACGCTCTTTTCGGCGCCTTTCAGAACACGATCGGCAAGCTGCTGCACTTCCCGTTGCTGCTGCTGCCCTCCCTGAACTCCGTGGGAGCCGAGGTCGGCAAGCCGGTTGCCCCGCAGACGGCGAGCGTTGGCGTGTCGACGACCAGCTACGTGCGCAAAGAGGGGGCGGTCATCCGCCACAATCTGCCCTGGACGCTCGTGCTGCTCGCATACTTGGTGGTGATCGGCGTGCTCTACTACTACTTCTTCCCTGCCGCCGTCAGTTGAGCCGGTGGCTCTGGCTATCCCAAGCGGCCCTGCGCGGAGATGGTGAGGAACTCGACGAGGTCTCCGCTCAATGCCACCTCGTCGAAGAGTGCGCGCGCGTCCTCCCAACGGCCACGCGCAAACGCGCCGTCACCGGCGCCAGAAAGGAGGCGCGCCAGCTCGTCGCCGGCAAGCTCGGACACCAGCTCAGCCGTCACCAACTCGCCTGAATCACAGCGTGTGCCGTGATGGATCCACTGCCAGATCTGGGAGCGCGCGATCTCGGCAGTGGCGGCGTCCTCCATGAGGTTGAAGATGGTCACCGCGCCGACTCCGCGCAGCCAGGACTCGAGGTACTGGAGGGCGACGCTCACGTTGTTGCGCAGTCCAGCCTCGGTGACCGTGCCACCGTCGATGCCAACGTCGAGGAGCTGGGTCGCCACAACCTTGACGTCCTCGCGGAGGCGATCGAGCTGGTGAGGACGATGCCCGAGGACGCTGTCGAACACCTCGGTGGCGATAGGCACGAGATCGGGGTGGGCAACCCAGGTGCCGTCGAATCCGTCGCCGGCCTCACGCTCCTTGTCGCTGCGCACCTGCGCGATGGCTTTCTCGTTGATCGCAGGATCGCGGCGGCTGGGCACAAAGGCGGCCATCCCGCCGATCGCATGCGCACCTCGGCGGTGGCAGGTCCGCACCAGCAGCTGCGTGTACGCGCGCATGAACGGAACCGCCATGGTGACCTGAGCGCGGTCGGGCAAGACCATCTCCGGCCGGTCACGAAACTTCTTGATGATGCTGAAGATGTAGTCCCAGCGGCCGGCGTTGAGCCCGGCTGCGTGGTCGCGCAGCTCGAAGAGGATCTCGTCCATCTCAAAGGCCGCGAGGATGGTCTCGATCAGCACTGTCGCCTTGATGCAGCCGTGGGGAAGGCGGAGCTGCTGCTCAGCGTGAGTGAAGACGTCATTCCAGAGCCTCGCCTCCAAGTGGCCCTCGAGCTTGGGCAGATATAGATAGGGACCGCTTCCGCGGTCGAGGAGTCGGGCCGCGTTGTGGAAGAGGAACAGGCCGACGTCGAAGAGCGCCGCCGCCGGGGGCTGCCCATCCACTGAGACGTGCTGCTCGAGCAAGTGCCAGCCCCGCGGCCGGACCACCAGCGTCGCGGTGCGCTCCGCGAGGCGATACGTCTTCCCCTCGGGCGACGCGAACTCGATGGTCTGCTCGACGGCGTCGATGAGATTGACCTGTCCCTCCACGACATTCTCCCAGGTCGGTGAAAGGGAGTCCTCGAAGTCGGCCATGAAGACTCGGGCGCCGGAGTTGAGCGCGTTGATGATCATCTTGCGCTCGGCTGGTCCGGTGATCTCGACGCGGCGGTCTTGCAGATCTGCCGGAGTGGGAGCGACGCGCCAGTCGCCCTCGCGGATATCCCGTGTCTCTGCAAGGAAACCCGGCTCTTCGCCCGCGCTCAACCGCGTTTGGCGCTCCGCCCGAGCAGCAAGCAGCCGTTCCCGTGCGTCGGCGAATCGTCGCTGCAGACCGGCGACGAAATCGAGCGCGTCTGGAGTGAGCACCTCGGCACCGCGCTGCCCGGCCGGTGCGAGGACTTCGACGTTGTCGGCGCTGCTCATGCTTCACCTCGACAGTAGGACCGTTCTTCCGCGCCAATGCTCACACATCGACGTCCGACCATGGTGTGGCTTGTCAGCGCCGAGGTCCACACACGATCGGCGACCGGCGCCGCAGCTCAGTCCGGAGGAACCGACGCGACCAGGCGATAGCCGCCAGCTCCGTCCATGGCCACACCCGGATGGTCTGGTTGAAATCGTGCTGGCTCGTGAAGCCGAGTGGTCCCATGGGGGTGTCCAGGTCGACCGTCGCCAGGGCGTTGCGAAGGCGCGTTCGGTCCTGGACGACGCCGGAGAAGGTCAGGTTGGCGTGGCGGGCCGCTTCGGCAAAGATCATCACCCCCGCGTAGGCTTGGGCCGCGAGATGGTCTGGCAACTATGTCGCCCCCAAGACCTGCACGCAAGCATGACGCGGGCTCCTCTGGTGCCGCGGGGTAGCGCCGCGAGCACCGGCTGCATGAAGGTCTTCCGGCTGTACACCAACGTCATCACGAACGCCCACACCGTCCGCCATCTCTGGTCGATGCGATCGAACCAGCGGCCGAGACGGCCTGGTTCTCACCGCAAAGGACCTCTTGGCTTGGACGCAGCGGCTCTTCCTCCCTCGATCGTCAGGAAGGCAGGCCCGTCTTGGGCGGCGGCGAGGAACGCCTCCACCGTCTCGCATTCCGTGTCCCGGCCGAATAACTCTCCCACGATGCCAACGATAGTCGCAGCGAGCGCGCCAAGTCGTAGGGAATCACCGGATTCCTGCTGTCTGGCCGAGCCCCAGTCTGAGCCGCAGGACGACCTATGCCGCCGAAGTCTTCGTCCCGGGCCTTACCGAGGTCATGGCTCGGGAGCTGGTGGCACGACTACGCGCGAGCGCCGAACGCCTGGTCGTCAGAGACTCGGCGGCGCGGTTCTCCTTGAGGACGCGTAGGTGGAGGATGCGGTCGGCTCCGGGGCGGTGCCAGGAGGTGCCCTTGGCCTTGAGGCGCCGGCCGATGACCACGTCCATCACCTTCTCGATGGGACTGGAGGCCTGGGCTCCCCGGCGTGCGTAGCTGGCGATGCCGTCGCGGTTGGTGTCGACGTACTGGAGGAGATCTGCGAAACGCTGGCGCCGCTCGTCGTCCTCGGTTTCGGCGCCCCAGTGCTCGGCCAGGGCGGCGAGCAGGGCATCGACCTGGCCGCCCACCGCGAGGGTCATCAGCGGCCCCAGGGAGCGCCGGGCGACCTCGTCGCCGAGCGCCTCAGCAAGGCGTTTCTCGAGGTGCCAGACGTCGAGAAAGGGGATGGCGGTGGGGAAGTGCTCGCGGCGCAGGTGTCGCAATGCGGCACTCCCATCGCTGATGAACCACAGCTCCCGTGCCTTGAAGGCGCCGGCGCGGGCGGCGGTGAGAGCGAGCTTCTCGCCAAAGGCGGTCATGTCATCGAGGCTGCCGAAGGTGCGCTTGCCGAGCAGGCGGCGGCGGCCCTTGGAGACGGTGGCGATGCCGGTGTCGACGATGCCGCCCTTGGCCTCGATGCGCACCCCGCTGCGGTCGTGCACGAAGGTGCCGTCGGCCTGGATCACCGCCAGTGCCGGGGCGGCGACATCGCGCTCCAACTCGGCGAGGACGCTGCGATCACCATCACCGAAGACGCGCTGGCGCAACGCCTCCCAGGCGTTGGCCACCAGCGTCCCCTCGCGCTGGGCGAGGCGGTGGATCTGGCCGTGGCTGATGCCGGTGTGAGCAGCTGGTTCATCGTTGCCGAAGACTTCGCGTACGAGACGTCGGTGGCCAACCAGAGCGCCGCTTCGGCGATCCCCAGGCTGTACCGCTCACCGGCGTCGAGGCCCAACCTCTGGTCAACGGGCTGAGACCTAATCATTCATGTCACGGCGCTGGCTCTCCGGACCTTCGGTTCGAGTGCGTCGCCGGCGATGGCACGTAGAGCTGCCATGTGCTCCGAGTACGCCTTTTGGCCAACCTCAGTCAGGGCCAGCCACGTGCGCGGGCGTTTCCCGACATAGCCTTTTCGTACAGCGACATAGCCCGCCTCTTCGAGTTGCGTGATGTACCGGGAGAGCAGAGAGTCGCTCACCTGCACGGTATCGCGTACAAATGCGAACTCCAACTCTTTACCCGCAGCCAGAGCAGCGACGATCGAAAAGCGTACCGGCTGGTGGATGACCTCGTTGAGACGAGAGCGCGGATGCGTATTCATCGCCCCTGCCGCGCCAGATGCACGCCCACCACAAGGAGTGGGACTGCAGCCGCCACCGCCGCAACCGTCCAGATGAATCCACTCCGCGACTGAAGCAGTTCGGCTATAGCGATCAGAGCGCCGTACCAGGCTGCCCACGGGATCCAGACGATCCACGATCCCCCGCCGCCAGGGGGCAGCACCCGCGAGGTGCGCCGCTGGAAGTAGTGCATGGTAGCCACCCAGCCGGCTATGGCGACGACGGAAAGGATCGGACCCCAGATGTTGGGGTTCACAACGGCGAAAGGCGGCAACATCGCCAACACAAAGATCGCCCAGCCGAAGAAGGCTCGCGATTCGTGGGGGGTATTGCGGTCAACCTGGCTGCGCAGTGCATCTGCGGTCGCAAGGAATGCAGCGGCTTCGCTGGGGGTTGGTTCCATGGTTCTCCTGAAACTACTTTCTATCTATTCAACTACTTTACATCCAAGGTCGCGGGTCCGTCAAGGCGCGTGGACGCGAGTTACAGAAAGCTGGCGGACACCTGCGGATCGCAACCGCAGGATGGGATTGCCACAATGATGTGTATGCCGGCCCGAATGTAGTATCTTGCGCAACCGTTGCAACCGTTGCAGAGCGGTGGTATCGTTGCGTCAGGAGGCACACTCATGGTGACCACGTTGGCCGGCTCGGACGTCCGCGCCTGGCCGTCGCTAACCCGAGCCGCGCACTACCTCGGCGTCGACAAGTCGACGCTGTCGCGCCGCGAGGACCTCCGCGGCGAGCGGGTTGGGCAGCAGGAGATCCGCATCTCGCCGGAGACGGTCATGCGCCTGGCGCGGGAATACCGACGCCGGGTCATCGACGAGGTCGCCTACGACCTGGTCGAGCACACTCGCCAGCACGCCGACGATCAGGTTCCCGCCGTCGAGTCAGAGATCGATGCTTTTCTGACAGCCAACGCAGTCCGCCCGTCGGCGGATCTGACGCAGCTCCTCGAGCTGGCCCGCCAGCACTTGCCGCCCGACCTCTACCTCTTGGTCGAGCAGGCGATGACCGGCGGCGCGAGTCGCGGCATCATCGGCGAGGAGTAGGCGGCTCGTCGAGCGCCGGGCTGCCTGGCCGAGGCGTTGCTGTAGGTGGGTCTCGTCCGTGAGAGATCCGGAGAGACGTCCCGTACCCGTGGCTATTTGGCCGCCGCGTCCATCCAGCCGGATCGTCCACGGCTCGACCGCCTCTATCCGAAGAGCCGTTCCCCCCCGGGTGCCGGTTCTCGCCGACGCCGTGCCACCGCGACGCTTGATCGCCGACATCGGTGACCAGCACAGCGGCACCCACGAGCGGGCACCACCCATGACCACCTTGCGA
>CABECE010000085.1_pt1 | contig 28824 bp, 35 predicted proteins | sample 3132761 | NCBI WGS metagenome assembly CABECE01 (sample SAMEA5534347, study PRJEB31848) | metagenome | biome: tundra; feature: field; material: soil | place: USA | collected 2013-05 | depth 0.45 m | reverse complement strand
CGAAAGGCAGTGATTGAGGCCCGGGTGCGGGATCTGCCGAGACACCCGACAGCTGAAGTCGCAGTCCATTGACTCGAATCGCGACAGTCCGCGCCATTGCGGGAAACCACCGCCTTGCGCCGGAGCTGGTCAGCGAACAGAGGTCGATTGCTGTGCGGCTGAGCCGCGGCAACGGTCGCCGTCCCGCCGAGGCGATGGCTTAGCGCATGCAGTCGCCGTTCATCAAGCGACAAAGGGCCTCGTCGCCACTGGTCGCGCAGCGGCTACCGGCGCTGCGCCGCCGCTTGTTCATTGGCCTGATTGGGCTTGCCGGTATCGCCGGAGTGGTCGTGTTCCTCAATCCGTCGCACGTCGGAAGCGCGCTGACGCGCTTCCGGCTCGCACTGATCGCCCCCATTCTTGTGCTTTCGGTCCTGGTATACGTCCTGCAAGGTGTCCGCTGGCATTTCCTGCTCAGGGACGTGGGAACACACCTGCGTCTGCGCGACACGATTCTTGTCAACCTGGCGGGTCAAACGATCAGCGCGATCGTACCCCTGGGGGATCTCACGCGTGCAGCCTTCGCGAGCGCGGCCGCCAGCACCGACTTCGGCATTGTGGCCGCTACCGTCACCGTGCAAGAACTCTCGTACACGCTCTTGCTGATCCTGTCTGCGCTGCCGGCGATCCTCGCGCTCGGATACGGACTGGCCGCGCTCGTACCGGTGGCTCTGGGCATCGCGGCCATTGTGGTCATTCTCACGGTGTCGTCGGTCTTTTGCCGAGTGCATGACCTGGTGGCACGCCTTCCCTTCCTCAACCGGCTGCTGCCCGCTATCGACGAGTTGCAGCGGCAGACGGCCGAGCTGCTCCATCGCCCCGATGCACTGGCCCTCTCGATCCTCGACGCCGCGCGGGTGGTGGTGGCGGTCACGGCATTGTGGTTACTACTCGCCGGCCTGGAACCCGGCCGCATCGGCTGGTGGCAGGCGGCGTTCGTTCTCGCACTGTCCACTGTTGGCGGAGCGGTGAGCCTGATCCCGGGTGGCATCGGCGCGAACGAGGCCAGCGTCGCGGCGCTCCTCATATTCCTCGGCTTCGACTACGGAGCCGCCGGCGCTGCCGCGATCATCCAGCGCGCTCTGGTGACCGGGCTCTCCCTCGCGCTCGGCGCCAGCGCCTATGCGGCGATCCACCGCCGCCTCCATTTGGGTGGGATCTTCCAGCTGCTGACGCGCCGCCCAGCGCCGGCCGCTACCTAAGCCCAGAAACGCCGATCAGCAAGGGGTCCTGACATAGAGACAGGTGCTTTAAGCCAACTGCGACAATGGTTTTTGCAACACAGCCAACGTCGTGGCAGGAGGCACCTGACAGGTGGTGTGTCCCACACTCTGGACACCATCCGCACCAGCTTCGACGAGGAGCACCTGGTGGCCAACGCCGGGCTCCTCCTGCCGGCCACGCTGATGCAACGCTTGGGGATGTGCGAGCTCCTCGATGAGCGCGTCGACCTGGGTGGCGTTGCTGGTGCTGCGAACGTCGGGCTGAAGGGGTCGGCACTGGTGGCGGCGCTGATCGTCGGCGCCAAGTGGATCAACGACGTCGCCGTCCTCCGCGCCGGCGAGACCCTGGAGTGTCTGCGGGCACTAGGGCAGTTTTGGGGCAGCATCGAAGTCGATTCTGATCCCCAGCGCGGACGCGACTATCGACCACCGTTGACGCTATCCTGTCAGCCGCACGCGGGAGCTCGGACTTTGCCGGGCTGAGAGGGCGACGCTAGGGTTCGCCGACCGCAGCACCTGACCGGGTAATGCCGGCGTAGGGAGGCAGCCATGGCAGCAGCCGCTGACACTGTCGCAGAGCATCCAGTCGATCGTCGGGCTGAGCCCGCCCTCACCTTGGATGGACCTGTGCCGCGCCCCCTTGGCATGGCCGACCAGCTGGCGCTCTGGGGGAATCTGGGCGTCAGCCTGCTCGGCCCCGTCGGCGCGCTGTTCGTCCTCGCACCAGCCGGCGTTGCCCCCCTGTCTCTCGTCGCCGCCTTCGTTGCCGTGGTCGTCGGAACCGGGCTCGGCACGCTGCTGCTGTCGGCGTCAGCCCTGGCGGGCGCGCAGACCGGCGCACCGGCGATGGTGTTGCTGCGCGGGCTGTTCGGGGCGCGCGTGTCCTTCCTGCCGACCGTGCTGAACCTGCTGCAGTGCCTGGGCTGGGCGGTGTTCGAACTGGTGGTGATCGCCGCCGCTGCCCAGCAGTTGTTCCCCGGACACGCGCGCTGGCCCTACGTTGTTGCCGCGGGAGTGTTCACCACGGTCATGGCGCTGAGGCCGCTGGGCGCGGTCCGCGCGCTGCGCCGATACGCGCTGGTGGCGGTCGTCGCCGCCACGATCTACCTCTTTGTCCAGCTGGGCCGCCATCCCGTGGTGTCGTTGACCGACGGCTCGTGGAGCGGCTTCTGGCTGGCCGCCGATGTCGTGATCGCCGTCGCCGTCTCGTGGGTGCCGCTGGCGGCTGATTACTCGCGGCACTCGAGGTCCGGTCGCTCAGCATTCCTGGGTTCGTTTCTAGGGTACACCGTCACGCAGATCGCGTATTACACGCTGGGCCTTCTGGCCTTCGCCACCGTGGTCAGCAGCCAGGGCGACACGCAGACGAATCTGTTCATGGCGTTCCTTGCCGTGCCGTTCGGCTGGTTGCCGTTCGGCGTGCTGGTGCTGCGCGAACTGGACGAGTCGTTCACCAACGTGTACTCGACGGTGGTGTCCATCCAGAACGTGCGGCCGCTCAGCGACCGCCGCATCCTCGCGGTGATCATCGGCACGCTCGCGACCATCCTGGCACTGGTGCTGCAGATTGCCGACTACCAGAGCTTCCTGTACCTGCTCGGCTCGGTGTTCGTGCCGATGTTCGCCGTCTTCGCGGTGGACTACTTCGCCCTGCACGGTCGCCCCCGCTGGGACTGCTCGAGGGATGCGCCGCCACGCTGGGTCATGCTCGCCCCCTGGCTGCTCGGTTTCGCGTCCTACCAACTCGTGAATCCGGGGTCGGTGTCGTGGTGGGCCTCCGCGTGGACCAGCGTCCAGCGCGCGATCGGATTCACGCCGCCGACGTGGATGAGCGCGTCGGTCACCTCCTTCGCTGTCGCCGCCGCGGCGACCTTCGCGGTCGGTTTGCTTGGGCGCCGCCGACCGGTAGCAGAGGCCGGCGGGGGACTCGCATGAGAACTGCCGGCGACGCGTCTGCCGAGCCGACATCGCGAGCCTTGACCGCACGACTGTGGGCCGCCGCCGCCAGCACCTACTCGGCGATCCTTGAGCATCCGTTTGTCACTGGGCTTGGCGACGGCAGCCTCGACCGCGCCTCGTTCCAGTTCTACATCGTGCAGGACGGCCATTACCTGCACGGGTTTGCGCGCGCGCTCGCGCTGTTGGCGGCACGCGCCCCCACCGAATCGGTGACCGGTCTGTTCTCTCGCCACACGGCCGCGGTCATCACCGTCGAGCGCTCGCTCCATGCGGGACTGCTCGTCGAACTGACGACCACGCAGGGCGACGCGTCGGCTACAGGCGTGGCGCCGACGACGTTGGCGTACGCCAGTTACCTGGTCGCCACGTGCGCCACCGGGTCATTCTCGGACGGCGTCGCCGCGGTGCTGCCGTGCTACTGGATCTACCGCGAGGTGGGCAGGAAGTTGCTCGCCCGCTCCTCACCCGATCCGCTGTGCGCGCGGTGGATCGAGACGTACGGTGGGGACGAATTTGACCGCGCGGTGGAGGAGATGCTGGAACTCACCGATTCGATCGGGGCACACCTCAGTGCGCGCGACCGGCAATCGGCGATCGATCACTTTGTCACGACGGCGCGGTATGAGTGGATGTTTTGGGACGCCGCGTACCACCGTATCGGGTGGCCGCTGTGATCGCCGGAGACGCCTCGGCGTCGCAGATTCCCCGAGGTTGCCAACGCGATGGATGTCGTCGAACCCACGTTGGCGACATGGGTTGGAGTGTCCAGGACGTCTACAAATGGAAGTCCTACGACCTCGCGGCATCACGTGAGTCCGGTGAGGAGCGCCAGATCGAGGTGAAAGGGACCACTGGCGGTCCGGAGTCGGTTTTGCTCACCACGAACGAGGTCGCCTGGGCACGATCGCATCCCACCCAGAGCGTCCTGGCGGTCGTTCATGGAATCGCCGTGGATCGGGAGGAATCGCCGGTGTCTGCGGTGGGAGGCACTCTCCATCTGATCCGGGCCGAGTTCGGGCGAGTGGGCTGGCCCGGGGCCGAGCACTGCTACCCGGTCGCCGGTTAACCGGTCGCCGGTTAACCGGCGGTGACGGTAGAGGCTAGGCTGAGCTTCGATGGCGCAGCTGAGCGACACCCGCGTTCTGGTGACCGGCGGCACGAGCGGCCTGGGACGGGCGATGGCGCAAGCGCTCGCGCGCGCGGGTGCCCGGGTGGCGTTGACCAGCCGCCACCGGGAACGGGCGCAGGCCACCGCTGCGGAGTTGGGCGCCGGAGCGCTGGGAATCGAGCTCGACGTCCGCGACGCCAGCTCGGTGTCCGCGGCGGTCGACAGCGTCTACGGGATGCTCGACGGCCTGGACGTGCTGGTCAACAACGCCGGGATCGGGATGCGGACCGTCAACCCGCGGTTCATGACCGAGTCGCAGCCATTCTGGGAGGTGACACCCGCCGGCTTTCGCGACGTGCTGGAGACCAAAGCGACCGGGACGTTCCTGGTCGCCCGGGCGGTGGTGTCGCGGATGCTGAGCGACGGCGGCGGACGGGTGGTCACGATCTCGATGAGCGAGCAGACGATGACCCGCCGCGGCTTCATCCCCTACGGACCGTCGGGCGCCGCCGTGGAGGCCCTGGCCCGGGTGATGGCCGCCGACCTGGCCGACACCCCGATCATGGCCAACATCCTGCTGCCCGGCGGCGCGACCTCCACCGGGATGATCCCCGACGAGATGAGCGACGAGCTGCGGGCCAACCTGCTCGATCCGGCGATCATGGGTCCCCCGATCGTGTGGCTGGCTTCACCGGAGGCCGCCGGGGTCCACGACCAGCGGATCGTCGCCCGCGACTTCGACGACTGGCTGGACCGCTGGCACGCCGGCTGACCCTCGGGACTCGCGATCAGCGACAGGTCGGGTCGGGCAGGTCGTCAGCCAAGGTGGCCCACCCGAGCCTTGGCGTGAAGGGCTGAAAGTCGAATCTGCGGCCCTGCTACGACCTCGGAAAGGTTTGCATTGTGTAAGGGAAGGCCGACGTCGAACGACCGCTCGGCGCTGCGGTGTCTGCCGGAGCCGAGCCGCAACGTGTGATGCCCGAGCTCTACAGATACCTCGACCGTCTCCTTGTTGGCGATCGAGCCCACCACGATGCCGTCGATCGCGATATTCCACTGCTCGCTCTGCGCGCCAATACCGATCCCACTCCACGTCCGAGCCAACCTAACTGTCGCGTCGCTCATCGCTACCTTCTATGCGCGGTATATGTCGCACTGCACCGGGCGGGGGAACCGGGCCGCCACCACTTGACGGTCGCCGACCCCGAGCGCCTGTGATGAGTCGCTCGCGATCGAACAGGGCCGAGACGATGCGAAACAGAATGACGTCGGCCAAGAGCAGCACCAACGCGAACACCACCGCGAGGGTGACGCTCGGTGTGAATACGTTGAAGGACACCAAGGCCACCACTGCGAGCGGTGGAATGCTCGAGAGCGTCCCCAGCTGCTGAGCAACTCGCACGTCGCTCGCTCGCGCCGAGATGCCGATGCCCACCCAGATCGACCATCCTGCTAGGAGCGGCGCAAAGAGAATCTCGGCCAGGATATGGGGCCCTTGCCCCAGGGCCGAGACCACAGCCGCGTTACTGGCGAAGAGCCGGGCGCAGATCTGGATAACTGCGAAAAGAACATAGGCGATGCCAACCGCCGGAACAACGACCCCGAGCGCCTTGCCGAGCAGCAGCTCATCGCGACGGAGCGGAGTGGTCAGGAGGGGTTCGAGAGTTCCCTGCTCGCGCTCGCCGACCACGGAGTACGCGGCGATAACCGCAGGGAGCAGCGCGGGCGCAACCAGCAGCAGCAGGAACGTGGCGCCGACCGCCTTATCCACAGCATTCGCCCCGACCGACGGGCCGATTCGAAAGATGATGACCAAGGGTTCCACAAGGAAGACGAGCGGGAGCACCGCCATCGTTCCGACGATGAAGGGGCTGCGGCGGTACTCACGCAGCTCCTTGCGGAGCACAGCGATCAGGCGTCCGAAGCTGAAGTTCATCGTCGCGATGCCTCCGGGTCCTCGTCGATCAGTTGTAGATAGACGTCCTCAAGAGAGTGACGGGACTCGGTGATCGAGACGACGTCGACACCAGCGGCGACCAGCGCTCGGATAACGTGCGGAGCGATATTCCTCGGGTCGGCGACGCTGAGCACGTAGCTGCTCGCCCCCTCCGTTCGCCAGCTCTCGACGCCTTTTGTACTGTTGAAGACTTCACCAGGCGCGGCTAGTGGGGTTAGTGTCTCGATCATCAGGGATCTGCTGAAGAGGCTCTCCCGGAGCTCGTCAGGCCGTCCCACCAACCGGAGCGTGGTGTTAAGGATGGCCACGCGGTCGCAGAGGCGTTCCGCTTCCTCCAGACGATGGGTGGTGAGGAAAACGGTGACCCCGCGCTGACGTAGCCCGATGATGAGATCGTGGACCTCGCGTGCGGCCACCGGATCCAGCCCTGACGTTGGCTCGTCGAGGAACATGACCGCCGGGTCGTTGAGGAGCGCACGGGCGAGCCCGACTCGTTGCCGCAGTCCCTTGGACAGACTGCCGCACAGGTCGCGTCCACGTGCGGTGAGATTGACCGCTTCGAGCGCCTGGTCGATCCGGGGGCCAGCGCTGCGCTGACCATAGAGACCGGCGAAGAGCTGAAGGTTCTCGATCACCGTGAGGCGTTGGTAGAGGCCCGGGTTCTCGGGCATGATCGAGATGCGCTGGCGGATCTCAGCCCCGTTGTCCGACGTCAGGGGAATGCCGGCGACGCTCGCGGAGCCTGACGTTGGCGCTATCAGCGTCCCCAAAGTCCGAACGGTGGTCGTCTTCCCCGCCCCGTTGGGTCCGAGAAAACCGAACACCTCGCCCACGGCGACTGTGAATGACACGTCCTGGAAGGCCACGCGCTCGCCGAAACGCTTGGTGAGGTGGTCGACCCTAAGGGCCGGACCCCCGTTGGGAGCCGAATCTTCCGCATGAGCTCGTTCCGCCACTTCGACCACTATAGCCAGGGCCAAACGCTGCGAACCGCCCTACTCGGCCGCCCGAGGTGCACGAGCCATCGGGGGCGTCCCATTGGGGCGATGTCTCCTCGGCGCCCGACACGCCAGGCTCACCCGCGTGCCTGAAGCGGACGGCGACGACTGCGGAGGACGTCATGCCTGTTCGAGTTCCGCGAGCATCGTCACCGCACCGTTGTCGCGTGTCAGTTCCCCGTACCCGAGACGCTGGTACAGGCGAAGGGCGCGGTTGTCGTGCTCGACGCTGAGACTGAGCCGCGCGATGCCTGAAGCTCGCGCCTCGGTGTGAAGCGCGGTAATGAGGCGAGTGCCGATGCCGAGCCCGCGCCAGAGCTCATCGAGTCCGATGGTGACCTCCGGGACCGCGTCGTTGATGAAGCCGTATCCGTGACTGGCCTCCGTGAAGAAGCGGAACCACGCTGCGCCGCCGATGGCGCCGGTGGAGTCGCGAGCTACGACGGCCGTATCTCCCGGCTGCCCCCAGCCCTCGATGTACACGGCCACGCGTGGGTGCGACAGGACCTCGTCGAGAGGCGGACGGGGACCCTCGCGCCAGAAGGCCGCCTCGTACAGCGCGTGTCGCAGCGGGTCGACCGAGGGAGATGAGAGACGTCCAACCGCGACGCTGCCTGTGGGCGGCTCACCGGTCACGCGGGGAGAGGACCAAGGTTGAGATACATCCAGAACGCTGGGCCAAACCGCGTGACCGCGTCCTCTCCACGGTGGAAGCCTAGCTTGATGTAGAAGCCAAACGCGGTGGGATTAGCGATGACGTCGAGGCGCACCACGCCAAGCGGGCGAGCGCGCCCCACCACGTCGTCGATAAGAGCTCGTCCAATCCCGTGGCCCATCACATCGGGTTCCACGAAGAGGCCATCAAGCTCGCACGACGTGCCGCGTAGCGGGAGCACCACGGAAAAGCCGGCAACCCGGTGCCCCGTTATAGCCACACGGACCCGCCCATCGAGGACATCGGCCACGGGCAACTCAATGGCATCCGGATGTTCAGCAAGGGCCTCTCGATAGTCCGGCGCAACAAGTGAGGCGCGCAGCTGCAATGCCTCTAGCAGCGAAATCTCGTCTTTGGATATGCTGGCTTCTTCGGCGGGTTGGCGGGAATCAGTTTCGGAACGGCTGGTATCGCCAATGGCAGCTGCCGATGAACGCCCGTCGCCCGCGCCCAAGGTACAAATGATGTTCGTTCTAGCCGGATTCGTCGTTGGTATCCTCGGTCTCATATTGGGCGCCGTCGTGATTGCTACAACACACTCGATTTATGCTGGGCTTGCCCCAATTTTCGCAGGCACTGCGTCGCTCTTGTCGATGACCAGCGTGCGCCTAAGCCAACGAGCAAGGAGAAGACGCGACCACCGATAATGGGAAGCACGATGACCAATGTGGCCCGGGCCAGTCCTTCACCTACAACGCCGCCGACGAGGTGTCGGGCTCGTCGTTCGACGCGGTGGGGAACCTGACCTCCGGGGCGCTCACCAAGGTGACCGATTCCTCGGGTCGGTACGTCCAGTACGCGTACACCGCCGGGGTGCTCACGACCGTCACCGATGTCATCGCTTGGCTCGATCCATTTGCTCAGCACCTGCTGGATCAGGTCCTCGGCGGTGGAGGCTTCCCACGCGCGTCCGGGGGTGAGCCCACGGAAGTCCACCTGTGGGTCGAGCAGGGTGGCGACGCCATCCCAGTCCTTCGCCAGGAAGGCGCGAGCGAATCGCTCTCCCGCCGTCGTCTCGGTGGTCAGCATGGCTCCAGCATCCAACAGCACCAATATTTGCAGCGACGAGCGTAGCAAGCAAGTGACCGACGTTGGGCCCGTTTGGTGGGTACTCGACCTGAGTACCAGACAGCTCTGGACATCCTCGACAGAGCACTGGCTCGGGCCCGCGAGGTCCTCGCCACCTTCTATCCCGCAGACGAGCTGACGGCCGAGGCACTGAGACATTTAGCTGCCGTGACTGTTGCGGAACCCTCGTAGCACCTCGCACACCTCGGCTCGAGACACACCGCCGGACGTCAGCCTCAGACGTTCACGCGCGCCATGTGCTCGGGGGGGTACCGGTCACCCGAGGCGACACCGCGCGGGGCGAGGTCCTGGATCTCGGCGAGATCCGTCTCGGTCAGATGAACGTCGAGTGCCGCAACATTGTCCTCGAGGTAACCGCGGCGCTTCGTCCCCGGGATCGGCACGATGTCCTTCCCCTGATGCAGAACCCATGCCAGCGCGAGCTGGGCTGGCGTGATTCCCTTCTGAAGAGCAATGTCCTGCACCTTGCGCACGACGTCGAGGTTTCGCTGGAAATTCTCTTCCTGAAAGCGAGGCGACGTGCGGCGAAAGTCGTTGGTCTCGAACTGGTCGGGGCTCGTGATGGTGCCCGACAGAAAGCCACGCCCTAGGGGGCTGTACGCGACAAGGCAGATGCCCAACTCCCTGATTGTCCCCAGGAGTTCATCCTCGGGGTCCCGGGTGAAGAGCGAGTACTCGTTCTGCGTCGCCACCATCGGGTGCACAGCATGTGCACGCCGCAGCGTCGCGGGTGCCGCCTCGGAAATGCCGAGGTGCCGCACCTTTCCTGTGGCCACCAGTTCGGACATCGCGCCCCAGGTCTCCTCGATCGGGACGCTTGTGTCGACTCGGTGCTGGTAGTAGAGGTCGATGTGATCGACACCAAGACGTTCGAGCGATGCGTTGCATGCGGAGCGGACGTACTCTGGACGCCCGTTGATCCCCACCCAACTGCCGTCCTGATTGCGCTCATTACCGAACTTGGTGGCGAGCACGACCTCATCACGTCGACCAGCGATCGCGCGGCCGACGAGCCGCTCGTTGGTGAACGGACCGTACATGTCAGCCGTGTCGAGGAAGTTGACCCCCAGCTCCAACGCTCGATGGATGGTGGCGATGGCCTCGGCCTCATCCGCAGAGCCGTAGGACTGGCTCATCCCCATGCAGCCGAGCCCTTCGGCGGAGACGGACGGACCGCGGGTGCCGAGCGTGCGCTGCTGCATGATCTCCTCCCTGATGGCTATCCAATCATGATAGCCATGCTGTCCTGCCGGGCCACGCCGCTCGGCATACTCGGCGGGTGTTGTTCGGCCTTGGCTGCCGAGGCGCCCGTCCCACCGCGCCCGGTTGTCCAGTGAGCGAGGTCGGACGCGGTCGAACCGCTGTCATTTTGGAGGCGGGGATCGGCACCGGCGCGCAGGAGGCCCTCGACAGCCGCGGAACAGCGGTTTCGGACCGCTCGGTGCAGGGGGGTCACACCACCCTCGGCCTGTTGCCACGGCAGAGTCGATGTGTGATACTCCGAATCATCGTCGAGTATGAGGGGTTCCTCTGTGCCCACCAACAAAGAGATCATGGAAGCGCTCTACGCGAGTTTCGCGAAGGGTGACGTGCCGGCCGTGCTGGCCGTGATGGATCCCAAGATCGAGTGGACAGAGGCTGAGGGATGGCCGCTTTACAGCGGCACGTTGGTGGGTCCCCAAGCGATCGTCGACGGAGTGTTCATGCGGCTCGGGGAGATTGGCGACAACTTCTCCGTCAATATCACTCAGTTGATCGCCGAGGGCGACACCGTGGTGGCCCTCGGAACCTACTCCTGGAACCGCACGGGCTCCGGCGAGCCCGCCGAAGTGAAGATTGCCCACGTGTGGACCCTCGACAACGGGAAGATCACTCGGTTCCAACAACATGTCGACACCGCCAAGGAGCGCTATCTCATCGCCTGAATCCTCGGTCGGCAATCTCCCACTTTGAGTCTTGCTGCTCGGGGCAGTCCGGGTATCCGTAATCGGCTCCGGGGCGAGCACAGAGTTGTAATCACTTACCGCTGAGGTAACCGATGCTACTGCCTCTCCCGAGTTCAATCTTAGGTAACGACCAAACAACTTTCTCGAATTGGTGGGCCAATGCTGACCCCTGGTGAGTGAACCACCCTGGGTCTGATGGATACTCTGGCCGGACGAGCGCCCACGCCGAACCCGCCGAGGTCCACAGCTGACCCCATTTGTGCGGTTGTTGAGACTCTGGCCGGTGAGAGCCCAGGAGGGGGACGCTGCCCCAGAGTCAACGCTCATGGGTGCAGGACGCGCGATCCTGATCGCGACATTGGTCGCTGCCCTGCTCAGCGCTTGTGGGCAGGCGGGGGCGTCCGTCCGCCCCGCGCCCGGATCGGTGGTGGCGGCCGCGGCGCCCGGTGGGCCGCTGCAAAGCGTCGACTGCGTGAACGCCACTACGTGCTGGGCGGTTGGCAGCAACGGCGACTCGCCGACCCGTGCCCAGGCCGTGATCGAGGAGTACACCGGGGGCGGTTGGGCGATGGCGACGACGGCCGCTGCGCCGGCGGGGCATGGGTACGCCCTCCTGGGTGTGTCCTGCCCGAGCAGTGGCGAATGTTGGGCGGTCGGGACCGACTCAGGCCCGGGAGGCACCGTTCCACTGATCGAGCACCACGCCGGCGGATCGTGGTCGATAGTCAGGGCTGCACCGGTCGCTGGCAGCAACGTCGCCGGGCTTCGCGGCGTCGCCTGCGCCGGGTCGACCGACTGCTGGGCCGTGGGCTCGTTCGGCGCTTCACCAACGCGACCGCTCGTCGAGCACTTCGACGGCAACCGTTGGACCTTGGCGCAGCCGCCCTCCACACCAGAGGCCGGGGATGCGTCTCTGAACGCCGTGACCTGCCAGCGGGACGGCAGCTGCTGGACGGTCGGGGTCGCCGACGCGGAGCACCCGCTGGCTGCCCGCCTCGACGGCGGCAGATGGATGACCGTCGCCGCCGCCGTCGTCGGGGGTGAGTCGGCGACGCTGAGTGGCGTGAGTTGCACCGCCGTGCCGGAATGCTGGGCGGTCGGAAGTATCACCACCCGCGGCGTCCGTTGGCCGCTGATCGAGGGCAACGACGGTTCAGGCTGGACCGTCGTCACCACCCCCCGCCCGCTGTTCAGCAGCACTGGTTGGCTGACGGGCGTCAGCTGTGCGCGCGCACAGGCATGCTGGGCGGCCGGCGGGGTTCGGTCGTTTGCCGGGACCGAACGGCCGCTCGTGCAGCTCTACGATGGCTCCGCCTGGAGGATCATCAACCCGCCGGCTCACAGCGCGACGGCGCTGGTCACAAGCGTTGCATGTTCGGACGAGGATGACTGCTGGACGGTGGGCAGTTGCGATTCGAGCACATCGTCAGTCTGCGGAGGCTCGGGGTCGCTGATCGAGATGTACGACACCGTCCTTCCCGACGGTCACTAGCGCACCGCATCGTCGTCCTCGATCGTGGCCCCCAGGTCGGCCAGGCGGCGGGTTCCTTACGGCCGATGGTTCCCGGTACGGGAGGGGCGGTGTAGGCGTTGGAGCGGGAGAAGGGGTTCGAACCCTCGACCCTTACCTTGGCAAGGTAGGCTTCTCATTCTGTATTCGGAAGGGGCCGAAAGTGGCCTCTAAACGAGTACTTACCCCCAATTTCCACGGGGATCCACCCTGATCCCACGGGAACCCACACGGACCACACGGGTTCCACGCTGACCACAAGACGCGCGAATGATGGGAGAGGGCGAGAGGCGCGGCTTGAAGGGTCGCCGAGGGTCGTCCGCGGATAGCGGCGCGAAGTATTGGCCAGGGCCACCCTGGGATCGCTGAAGACGGCTGGTCGGGGTGGCCGACAATCGTGCGCCGACCTGGAGACCTGAGGTTCGAATCCTGTCTCCCAGTTCCTATCCAGAATGCGAACCTCGGCCACGGACGTTTGCTCAACGTCTCGTCGACGCGGTCAGCAGGCGACGCCAAGATGCCTCCGATTCACTCCCGCCTGAGGGTGATCCAGAGATCGTTCTTGACGAGTGCCGCCAGGAGCTGTGGCCAGCCGTACCGAGGGTAGGATCGTCGTCAGAGCCTCCCAGAGGCTGGCAGGGTGGGGGCACGCGCGCGAGGATGCCGGCGGCAAGCTCTGCAGCCAATAGACTCGTTCCGCCCGGTAAGACGCCTGACCGCTCGTCCACGCGAGCCATAGGGTGGGGGAGGAGGTCAGGTGTCGCCAACGACGATCGCCCTCCTCATCGTTCTCGGGGCGGCGGTGGGACTCTTCGGGACCCTGGTCGGCGCGGGAGGCGGTTTCGTCCTCACCCCGATTCTTCTGCTCGTGTATCCCAACGACAGCCCCTCGACGATCACCGCGATCAGCCTCGTCGTGGTCTTCTTCAATGCACTGTCCGGGTCGGCTGCGTACGCCCGGCAACGGCGCATCGACTATCGCGCGGGTGTCGCCTTTGCCATCGCCACCTTCCCGGGCGCGGTCGGCGGCGCGCTGCTCGTGGCCGTGGCTCCACGGCGGCTCTTCGATGGCTTGATGGCCGCCCTGCTTGCGGGCCTGGCAGCGTGGCTGATCGCCGGGACGCGCCGGGCGCCCGGCCGGCCAGCCGGGGGTACGGGACACCCGCGTGCGCTGACCGACCGCGAGGGCACCACCTACGACTACGCCGTGCCGATGGGCCGTGGCGTGGCCCTCAGCGCGCTGGTCGGGTTCGTATCGAGTTTTCTCGGGATCGGCGGCGGCGTCCTCCATGTGCCCCTCTTGATCGGCGCCTTGGGCTTCCCGGTCCATGTTGCGACCGCGACGTCTCACTTCGTGCTCGCCAACATGGCAGCGGTTGGGACGGTGACCCACATCCTGGCTGGGAACTTCGCCGGCGGAACAGGCGTGCACCGCGCCATCGCATTGTCCGTCGGAGTCGTCGCGGGTGCCCAGCTCGGTGCTCTGCTCTCGAGGCGTGTTCGCGGCCTAGTCATCCAGCGGATTCTGGCAGTCGCCCTCGTGGCGATCGCCATCCGACTGCTGGTCGCCGTTCTCTGAATAGAGAGGAACCGCAGCAGGCCGGGGAAAATAGGTCGCCACAATCCATCCGATGTCGAGCGGCCAGTAACACCGGCTGCCTCGCCACCACCGACTCCGTGGCAACCGCCGCTCGTCGCCGACTTGGAGAGACGCGTCTGTCCGATCACGGCCGGCGGACGCGGGTGTAGTCATACATGGCGACTAAGACGGCCCTCACCCCCCCCTCGGACGAGCGCGACCGGCTGGAGGCCAGGGTGAGAGACCTCAAGCCGAGCGGCAGCGGTTCGTCCGCCGCGACACCAAGAGAAGTGGAATCGGGTGACCGGTTTCCACTTCTGTGCGTTCTCAGCATCGGCGAGCGGTTAAGGCAAGTGAGGACCTATGTCCCGGAACCTGATGCCATTTGGCTCTGGGTCGGCCTGTCCCATTGTCGCATCGTGGTCGGCACTGACTTGCAGGAGCAGGCGCCATGTTGTGGATATCGCGTCACCAAACCCAAACGAATCAGCGCATCGCCGAAGGGCCCGAGAATCAAGTCATCGCGCATTTCAGAGCCCGCGTTGCAGTGGACGACGCTCGACGCGGCGTATTGGGGCGGCTGGGGCCAGTTGGTCGTGCTCAGTGAGGAGTCCCATGTTCGGTGAACCCGAGGGCATCAGCCACCACACCGTCATCGTCAACGGCATCAAGCAGCACTACGTCATCGCAGGTCAAGGCCCTCCGGTGTACTTGCTCCATGGGTTTCCGGAGACCTGGTACGGCTGGCGCAAGCAGATCCCGGAGCTGGCGAAGTCGTTCACCGTCGTGGCTCCGGACCTGCGTGGGTACGGCGACACCGAGAAGCCGGCTGCGGGCTACGACAAGCGCACCATGGCTCTGGACGTCGTCGGTCTGATGGAGCACCTCGGCCACGAGCGCATCGCCCTTGTCGGCCACGACCGCGGAGCCCGGGTGGCCACCCGATTCGCGAAGGACCACCCCGACAAGCTGGACCGCCTGGTGGTGATGGACAACATCCCCACCCGCGTCGTGGCCGAGACCTACGACCTGGCGAAGGCCCGCGCGGGCTACTGGTTCTTCACCTTCCTCACCGTGTTGGACCTGCCGGAGTCACTCATCGCGGGCAAGGAGCGGGAGTTCCTGACCCACTTCTACCGGTCCTGGTCCTACAACCCGCAGATGCTGAGCCCGGAGGAGATCGACGTCTACGTCCGCGCCTACCAGCAGCCGGGCACCGTCCGCGGCTCGTGCGCCGACTACCGGGCCGGCGGGCAGGACGTCGCCCAGGACACCGAGGACCGCGACACCCTCATCGGCTGCGACGTGCTCGCGCTGTGGGGAGCGGACTTCGAAGCGGTCGGCAAGGCATACGACGTCCTGCAGGTGTGGAAGACCGTCGCCGCCAACGTCCGCGGAGTGGCCATCCCGCAGTGCGGACACCTCTGCCAGGAAGAACGACCCGATGTTGTCAACCGTGAGCTCTCGGCGTTCCTCGCCGACTGGAGGGAATGAACCCTGATGTCTGCCAAGTCCAAAATCACCGTGCTCGACCTCGGTCGCATCGACAGCGACGACGGCTTCTTCATCCGCGGCGGCAACGCCGCGGTGCAGTCCGCGCCGCACCCGAACTACGAGCGACGCCGGGTCGCGGTCATCGCCACTGTCATCGAGCACCCCAAAGCCGGCCCCATCCTGTTCGATGCCGGGTGCGCGCAGAACGCCGCCACCGACTGGCCGGCGCCGGCCTGGGAGGCGTTCCCTGTCAACGTCTACGAGCAGGAGCACCACCTCGACACCGCGCTGGAGGCCGCCGGGTACGGCATCGACGACATCCGCGGCATCGTCATGGGTCACCTGCACCTCGACCACGCCGGTGGCCTGGAGAAGTTCCGGGGCAAGGACATCCCCATCTGGGCGCACGAGAAGGAGATCAAGGAGCACTACTTCGCGGTGGCCACCAAGGAGGACTTCGGCGTCTACCTCCCCAGCGACCTCAACTGGGCGCTGAACTGGCAGCCCATCCACCGCGACGAGACCGAGCTGTTCGACGGGATCACTCTGCGCCACATGCCCGGCCACACCCCCGGGCTGCTGACGATGCAGGTCGAGACCCAGAACTCCGGGCACTTCATGCTCACCAGCGACCTTTACCACCTGCGGGAGCTCTTCGAGCAGGACCTGCCCCAGGGCTGGCTCGGCCGCGACTCCTACAGCTGGCACCGCTCGCACCGGTGGATGAAGCAGCTGCAGCACCGCTACGACGCGACCATGGTCTACGGCCACGATGCGACCGTGCTCGCGGAGCTCGCGGCGCAGGCCAAGTCCTTCGACTGATGGGACTGCTGCGCCTGGGACCGCCGGGGAAGGAGACCCCGGCGGTCCTCGTTCTTTCTAGCGGAACTCGATCGGCGACGGAGGACCGTCGCCGATCTCTCCGCGAGCGCGTGGCAGGCGCTCGCTGTGATCGAGGGGGCCGACGAGCCTGTGGGTGCCGACAATCCGATTCGCGTTCGATGTGCGGGGGACGCCCTGCGAAGCGAGGTAAACGGTCGAGACGTCAAAGGCGAGTCTCAGGTCGTAATACATGTGTTACGCTCCCGAGGAGACGCGATGCCAAAGATTGATACCAGCCGCCACGGCCGCTTCCTTGAGGAGCAGCTCGCCGACCCCGAGTTTCGCGCTGAGTACGAGCAAGCTGCCGCGCAGATCGCTCAGGTGGACGAGGTCATGGCGACGCTGGACCGCCTCCGAATCCAGGCGGGGCGATCGAAGGCTGAACTGGCTCGACGGATTGGTAAGGATCCTGCGGCTATCCGCCGACTTTTCACCGCCGAGGTCAATCCGGAGTTGCGGACCATCGCAGCATTGGCGGCCGCCTTGGACGCCGAGATTCGAGTCGTGCCTCGTACCGACGACCAATCGCCGAGGGCAACCGCAGCCGCCCGGTAAGCTCCCGAACATGCCCTGGGACGTCCTCTATTACCGCGCCGTCGATGACAGTGTCCCTGCCTTCGACTTCCTCCTGGCCTGCCCAACAGCGGTCCGGGCGACCATGCTGGCGGTGCTCGACGCGGTCGCCGCCGCGCCACCGCCACGCTTCTCCGGAGGCGGACTCTGGGAGGCGATGCACGGCGCTATGCATGGGTACTACGAGGTTCGCAAGGGTGGCTCGCCGAACCGCACGCAGTACCGCCTGTTCTGCCTCCTGGAGAATCCTGCCGACGGGTCAGAACTGCGGCGACGGGGTCTGTCCCAGCCCGCGATCGTCGTGGTCACCGGCCTCATGAAGCCGTGGATGACGACTCTCTCCGCGTCGGACTATGCGGCTGTTCGAGCGCTTGGCTCGGACCACCTCGAGCAGTTGCCGCGCCGCATCGCGGACTAGGTGAGGTCCGCCCTCCGACGACCTTTCGTGCTTCCGGTCACAGAAAGCTGAACCCAAGCCGAGACGTGGTTGGAGCGGCTGTTGCCCGCGCCGCGCGCCAGCACTGACCCGCCGCCGGCAACTGATTCATCCGATGGAACAGCCTTCGGCACGGATGGGATTGTTTTCAATCCGCTGATCTCGGCTCCCAGCGGTCTCCACTGACGTGCACCGCATCGGGATCAGTCCTCCCGACGGAGATTAGTGCTCTTTTCGCTGATAGAGGCCTTTCTCGATTGTCCTGCCCCATGTGACGCGGAGGCGGTGTACCGTCGGGCATCTCGCGTCACTCAGTGGCGGGATCCGACTCTGTGCCGTGTCCGGAGCTCGGGATGCCATCACCCCCGGTTCCGTTGATCCCGCAATTCCGTCGTTTGCGACCCTCGCCCGGTAAAGACAGGTACCTCCGGTCTAGGCTGAAGGTCAACGTTTGCCGCAAGGAGGTCAAACAGATGGGTGGCGACAGCGACAAGTTTGCGGGCAAGGTCAAGGAGGCAGCCGGTGACCTCACTGGAGACAAGGACCTCAAGGCCGAGGGCAAGAAGCAGCAAGTGGCTGGTGACGTGAAGAACGTCGGTGAGAACGTCAAGGACAAAGCCGACGAGCTCGGCGAGAAGATCAAGGACTGACTGGCCGCCTCGTTCCGAGCGCCATCATTCCGGATCCAGGGCCGGCGGCTGAGCGTCAGACGCGCCGAAACCGCATCTCGACGAACGAGTACAGACCATACGCGACGAGGCCGACGGCGACGGCCAGCAGAAGCGCCGTGCCGAACGGTTCGGTGGCGACGGTGCGCAGGGTCTGGTCAAGACCCTTGGAGGCGCCGGCATTGTTGGCATCGGCTGCCTCGACGAGGAAGATGCCGACGAGGACCAGCACGATCCCGCCCGCGCCGTTACCGGCGACGCCCAGCCCTGTGGCCCAAGTGCGCATTCGCGGTCCCATCTTCTCGAAGGCCAGGTTCTTCTCAAACCGTCGGGAAACCGCCCACCAGATCACCGCGCATCCAGCGATGACGACGCCGACACCGATGGCGATTACCAGTGCACGCCCCAGAGGAAGTCCGAGCAGCCAAGCGGTCGTGCTCTGCTGCTGTTGGGTGCTCGAGGACGCCGATCGGCCAGCGACCACAACAATGGTGGTGACACAGAGACCCGCGTAGACGAAGCCGCTCGCCAGCGCGCCCAGCCGTCGACCCGACTTCTCGGCCGTTGACTTCGCTCCGGCACCAGGACTGCCCACGGCCGCCACGGACCAGCGCCACAGCGCATAGGCGGCAAAGCCCAGAGCCAAGACGATCAGAAGAAACCGGCCAAAAGACTGGGCGGCGACGTCCTCGATCGCACCGTTCTGATCGGCGCTCTGGGCTGCCCTGCCGACCGCGACCTGCGCTGCGATCGACGCGATGATGAGGTAGGTGAGGCCGCGAGCCGCCAGACCTCCGCGAGCTAATGCCTCCACGGCACGGCTGTTGCCGGCGCGGCCCGCCAGGGCTGACCCGCTCGCCCCGATTGATTCAAACGGTGGAACGGCCTTCGGCACGGATAGATTGTGCGCCAACGCTTTTCGGCTGGCGGTCGGAGGCGAAGCCTGAGTAGAGACAAGCCAGTCCTATTTGGCGAGGAGGCTGGCGACGACGTTGATGGTGGTCGCCAAGATCACCACGCCGAACACATACGACAGCACGGCGTGGCGGAGAGCGGCCTTCCGAATCGGCTTGGAGATGATGTCCGTGTCGGAGACCTGAAAGGTCATTCCAAGGGTGAGGGCCACGTAGGCGAAGTCCCCAAAATCGGGCCGATCGCGAGCGTGCCAGTCGATCCCGCCTCCGGCTGAGTAGTACAGCCTGGCGTAGCGCAGCGTGAAGACGGTGTGCACGGAAGACCAGGAGAGCACGATGCTGAGAAACGCGACGGCGATGATCAGAATATGAGCCGTACCGGTTTCGCCGCCGGCCTTGAGAAGCGCGAAGGCCACACCCACTAGGCTTGCGACGCTGGCTCCGACCAGGACGGTATCGGCGGCCACCCTGGAGTTGTCCTCCGAGGTCGCCATCTCCATCGTTGCCGCGGAGTCCTTGCCCCGGGTGGCCAGAAACACAGAGCCGACGAACGTTGCCGCCATCGTGTCCCAGCCCACGAGAACGGCGACCTGCCACGGGGTGAAGACCATGGCGGGAGCAAAGGCGACGATTCCGAGCAGAAAGCCGGCGGCCAACCGGGAGCGGGCGTTCATTCCGCCACCAACGGATCCGCGTGGCGCCGTCGAAACCATCGCCGACTGGGTGTCGGAAGCCAACGTTGAGGCAACCACAGAACGAACGCCGACCAGGCCAATCCCAGGAGGAACCCACCGATGACATCTGTGGGCCAGTGCGCGCCAGCCCATACCCGACCGATGCACGCCAGCAGAATCAGCGCAGCGGCCAGACCCCAGAGCCACGCGCGCCACCTCGGCCTTATACGCGGGGACAGACTCGCCGCGAGCATGAACCACAGCCACGTGAAGAACACAGCATGACCGCTAGGATAGCTGTAGCCGTTCGACGGATCGAGTATCGCCACCACGTCGGCGGTCGGCCGGTGCCGTCCAATCGACACCTTGACAACCTGGTCGATAAGGCTCCCCAGGGCCCCCAGTGCAAGCAGCCACCCGGCGCGGCGATCCCAGAGAAACACAGCGACAACAGCAGCGGCGCCGAACAGATCCTGGACCAGACCACCTGTGACGTTGGTCAGCGTCATCCAATATGTAAGGGGCCCCCAGGGCAGGCTCTGCACGGTCCGCTCGACGGGCACGTCGAACGCGCTGCGCGTGATACCGCTCACGACCAGGAGCGTGTCGACGACGAAGAGGACGGCCGCGATCACGACCACGGGTCCCAGCCACCTCCGCGCAGCCGGACCCGGCTCGCCGGCCAGGACCTCGGTCGCAGCCCGACTGGCTTCGCTCACGCCAACATGATAGGCATGATGTTAGTGAGTCTCCCTGGCGGCTGTGCGCGGATCGGCGACAATCCTAGCCATGCTTGGACGGTCCTCCTCCCTCGGTCATCGCATCGTCGGCGAGGTTGATCCCGGCTTCATGGCCATCTTCGCGGTGACGGGCGTGCTCTTTGCGATCCTCACTGTCGCGGTGGCAATTCACCCGGCTCCGTTCTTCTTCGACCGTCCTATCGCAGTCGATGTTCAATCGGTGAACGCCGGCGCCATCCAGCCCTTCAACGCGTTTGTCTCAGCGTTCGAGGGATTTGTCGGTGTCGGCGTCGGCTTGGCAGTCATCTTCATCACGTTTGTGCTGCGGCGGTCAGCCACGCTGTTCGTCGCGTTCTCAGCGCTGTACGTCGTCATCTACACTGGCATCAACATCGTCATTGCCCGGCCACGCCCCACCGGCCTTGCCCATACCACGTCTCATCTCTCCGGCTACAGCTTCCCGAGTGGCCATGTCGCATTCTTTGTTTGGTTGGGCGTGCTCGCTATCGTTCTTCTCGCGCGAGGCTTGCCCCGCATCCTGCATATCGGGTGCTGGATCCTGGTCGCCGCGGTGGTCGTGGGAGCCGCGCTGAGTCGCATCGACGTGGGCGCGCATTGGCCGAGTGACGTGGTCGGCGGCCTCCTGGTCGGGGTGGCGTGGACATCGCTCAGCCTGTCCTTGGGGAGGCTGACCAGGCCAATCTTCGGCATCCGCACCGCACCCCATCGCATGGCACCAGAGCAACGCTAGCGGGTGCGACCCTCAGCCATCGACCAGCAGCCCCTTCAAGGGTCCCTTCAGGCGCGCCGACCGCCGTGAGATCGCGGGCAGCGGACGAAGGGGCCGCGTGTACGGCGCCGATGCCGTCAGCGCGGGGCGCCACAGGTTCTCGACCACCTCGATGGGATCGCGGCCGGCGCAGTCTTCGCCGAGGTGTTCGCTCCAGAGGCGTTCTCGAACGTGTCGAGCCAGCGTTGCGTCGTCAGTGACGAGGTTGACCTCGGTGTCGTTGAACAGCGAGTGCTCGTTGAGATTCGCCGATCCGACGGTGAGCCATGCGTCATCGACGACGCATACCTTCGCATGGACGTACACGGCTGGCCGGTTGCGATGGGGTGGGCCGATGGTCCCGGCGAGCAGACGTCCGTGGCGATCAGCCTCCTGGAGCACACCGAGCTGACCGCGGGTGTCGTCGTTGCCGTTGTTGGGGCGCTTCGGGAGCACGATGCAGAGGCGGAAATCATCAGCCGGAGGTCGTCGCAGGACCTCAGCGAGCACCGCAACCACCTCTGTGCTCCAGAGAAACTGATTCTCGATGTAGATGAGTCGGTGGGCGTTCCGAAGGGCTCCCACGTACGCCTCGAGGACGCTGAAGTCGCCACGGGGCAAAGCTCTGTACGTGTGTTCAGGGACGGTGCGCACGAGTTGCACACGACTGGTCCCAGCGGGCGGTGGGGTGGCAATCGCCGGGAGGCGCTCCCCGGTCGTGGCCTCCCAGCGCAAGGCGAAATGTGATGCGACATCTGCCACCGTGGGGCCGCTGAGGCAGGCGAGGACATCGTGCCAACCCAAAGCGTGGCCACCCGGATGTGGTGCGCCGTCGTAGCGGTCCCCGTCCAAGTCGGTGAGGTCGATGCCACCGACGAACGCGACCGTTCCATCGACGATCACCAGCTTCTCATGATGGCAGTGCATCGGCCGGTTGCGTTTGTCCAACGCGCCGTGAATCCGTGTCCCGCGGAGTAGCGCGCTCATCGAGCGTGATGCATCCGCACGCGTCGGATGCATCACAGGGACTGGCGCTCCAGCCCATACGAGCGCCCGAACATCGACACGTCGGGCGGCCGTGGCGAGCAGATCGCGCACCGTCACCAGCTCCGGCTCGTGCTCGATGGCGAAGTCCGGGTCGATCGTCCAGCCGGCGACGTGGACGAACGACTCAGCCGCGCGCACCGCATCGGCGATCGCCGGCAGAGCCGCCGCGCCATCGATGTAGACGTCCATCCGGTTCCCGTCACGCGGGAGCGAGGGCCCACTGGACCATGCATCGCGCCTTCCCTCGAACGCGTGGGCGGACCCGACACGAGCCAAGCGACGGCGGTGATGCTGGCTGCTAGCCGCCTCGATGACAGCGCCCGCTCGGGCGTCGACCGCGCCGACGAATCGAGCAATCACCCCCGGCAGTCTACTTCGCCAGCCACCGCGTCACCCGATCCTGGCCGTGGGAAGCCACTTCCCAGCGACGGTGTGCTACTGCTGGCTAATCCCGCACCCCTACTATATGATAGCGGCTGCTATCTCTAGTCATTAGTGTGAGGGCGACCAATGATTCTGCTGGGCGTGATCCTGATGATCATCGGGTTCTTGGCCGCGATCCCTCTGCTTTGGAGCGTCGGGATCATCCTGGTCGTGATCGGCGTGATCCTCGCCCTGGCGGGAATGATGGGGCACGCCGTTGGGGGACGGCGGCACTACTACTGACGCCCCGACACCGGCGTCAAGTTCCGCTCAACGGTTGTTCCCGACATCGTCGTGGCAGACCAGCCTAGACGGATCCGCGCCGAAGTGGCGCGGTGGTTGCGACGACAACAGTCACCGCTCCGCAAAGTGCAAGAACGGCGCCGACCCAAAAGACGGGAACGGTGGACGTCACGGTAGCCACTGAGCGGCGTTGAGGTGGTTGGCAATCGACCAGAGCGTGTCGCCGGCCAACAGCCGATCCTAGTAGGCGCCGAAACGGCTTTACGGCCGCATCATGACGCCCATGTCGGTCAACCGAGTGTGGCACACCCAGTACAGTCAACAAGCCCTTGGTCTTGGTGGGACACCCGCACTTTGTCCAGGTAGTGCGTCAAGGATTTCTTTGACCGCTACTCTCGGCGAAATCCATGGGGTTCCACGGCGACCCCACTGCAACCCCACCGGGCTCCATTCGTATTCGGAATCGGCCCCATGAGTGGAGCGGGAGAAGGGGTTCGAACTCGCGACCTTTACCTTGGCAAGCTAGCGCTCTCGTACGGTATTCGTGACCGGCCGAAATCGGCCTCTAAACGACTACTTACCCCCAACTTCCACGGGGCTCGCCGCTGACCACACGGGGATCCGCGCTGAGCACACGGGCGTCAACGCTGATTACAAAGCGCGGCAATCGTGAGGGAAGGCGGTAGCGTGCCGCCCTCTCAATGAAGGTCGACGACTTGACTCCGGTCACCGTTCGAGCATGCCGCGACCGGACCCGGATGCTGGGAGCCAGGACACGCCGCGCGGGGACGTTGGCTCCCCGACCTAATCCCGCCGGTGAGTGCCCGCGTAGCGTCGTGCCAGCCGCCGCAACTGCAGCATTCGGGCGCCCCCTAACAGGAACACGATCAGACCGCCGAGCAACGCCGCCAAGAGGAGGTCGAGCCCCAGTGGGATCGTCCACTTGACGCTGAAGAGATCGGTACTCGCCGCCGCCAGATTCTGAAGGACGAACACCAGGACGAGGACGAGTAGCAGCATGCTGAACCCCAGTGCCCACCAGACGACGCCAGTGCGTGTGTTCGGCACAATTGGGTGCGTTGGCATCCCAGTCGGCGCTGGGGTCTCAGTGGATGCCCGGGGCGGGACGACAGGCAGCTGGGGCGCTGCATCGGGTTGATCTCCAGGTGGCGAGGGTGTGCTCGCTGTTTGGCTCACGCCAGCAGTGATAGCACAAGCGGACCGCCTTGGGGAAGTGAAGCGATCACGTCACGCCGCGCGCACGGTAATCGACGCCGTCCTGCTCTGCGGTAGCGACCAGCGCGGGCCGCCTGGGTGATACCTCCGCTGAGGACCACACCCGTCAGTCGACGTCTTCTCCGCGGGTGTCGAAAGGATTATCCGCAGCCATAGCGCCTGCACGCCATGTGAAAGCCAAACGTCACGGGCCAAGCGTCTAGCCTGGATGCCTGCTGCCGCTGACTCCGATGCGGGGCGTGACGGCCACGTGGAGTTCACGGTGGGGGCGAGAGCGGTTGCGCTGACACGCGGGCGCTTGCTGATCGTTCCGGCCCGAGTGCCGCACCGGGTCACCGACATCGACGAGAGCGCGTTGCTGCTCACGATCGGTGGAGCGCACGGGCCGTCGTGAGGTAGGCGCGAAGACTCCATTAGGGCCGGCCACACGATCCCCTCAACGCCGTCGCATCACGTGGTGCGAGTTGCGTGCACGGTCGCGTGGGGACGGACGCCATTCGCGCCTAGGACCAACGAGGTATTACGCCCATCCGCGCCGAGAGTTAGTCGGCCATGAGGCGTACACGGATCAGTGGGCGGGTGTTGCCTCTGCCTCGGTCTCGCTCGGCGCCGAAGCCGGGTCCCGCTTCTTCTCGTCGCCCAGCAGCTCCTTCTCCGGCGCCGACCGCGGCACCTTGGCGCCGCGCGACATCGGTTCGCTCATGGCGCGGCGGATCAGTGCGGCGACACCGACGCTGGCGGCTGTCTCCAGCGTCTTGGCCGCGGTGCGGCGCCACAGCGGATTGGCACGTCGCTCCGCCTGCGCCTGGTTCTCCGCGATCTTCGCCGAGACCGCCTCAACCAACTGCTCGCGCTGCTCGCGCGCACGCTCCGCGCGCCGGCTCATCCACCGTTCCGAGGCCCTGGCGGCGGGCAGTGACACGCCGTGGGTCACGTCCGGTAGACGTCGCGCTGCGCGGGTGAGAGACCCACCGCGTCGGCGTCGCACGATCACAACGACGGCAACCGTACTCCCCGCTGCCGCGAGAACACCACCGGCGATGATCGCCACACGGATCACCTTGCCGCCCACCACAACCGTGCGCGAACGCAGCGCAGTCAGGGTGTCTCCAAGCTCGGCGCGGGTGCGCTCTATTTCGTGTCGTGTGTCAGCTGTTGTTTCGCCCATTCCACGTCCTCCTTCAATGTCTGTACGGTCTGACGCAACGGGCTGATCCGCTTCGCGTGCCGGATGGCAACGAGCGCCCCGCCGCCGGCGATGACCAGGAACAGCACCGCAAAGCCAAGCGCCGCCACCCAGTGCAGTGATACTGCCGTGACCACGGTGACGATCGCCATTACCAAGAAGGCGATGACCCCGAAGACGGCCACCACGCCGCCGATGAGCGCGGTCACGGCAGCGCGCAACGACTCGCCGATCTCCTGCTTGGCCAGCTGGATCTCGGACGCCACCAGATGGCTCGCCTTCTCGACCGCGTTCTGAATCAGTCCGCCCGTGCCCTCGACCGGAGCGCCGCGCACATCCACGTCGTCGGTCGCCGTCGGGTCCGGAGTTGTCATGGCCGATCGCTCCCTGTGGCTCTCCTCATCGCTTTCGTAGCCGCAACACTACGGCTCCCACCGCGGCGGTGGCAATGCCCACTCCCAGGGCGACGCGGGCCTCCCTCCGTGTCGGATGCGTCGCCGTGGTCTGCGTCTCGCCGGCGCTCCCGGTGATTGCCACGCCCGCTGGCTCTCGCTTCTGATCCTCGATCGCATCATTCAGGTCCTTGTGCTCGCGGCTATCGGCCGGAGAGGAGGCAACGATGCCCGCGTGGTGGGGTACGCCCAGACGCATCTTGTTAAAGACCGCCCCGATGAGGATGAACTGGCTGAGGAACCCAAGCCAGGTGGCCAGCAGGAAGAAGAGGGCAAACTGCTGACCGTAGGTGCCGAACCCGTGTGACACCTTGGCGTACAGCGGAAACAGCAGCGAGAAGAGCTCGGTGAGGACTCCAGCGAGGACCGCCCCCGGCCAGATGTCCTTGAGCGCGAACGTGCGGTTCGGGACGAATCGGTAGATGGCGGTCATCAGCGCAACCAGGACCACGGCACCGGCCACGGCGCCGATCAGACCGGCCCCGGTCGATGCTGCCGCCGCACTGTTGGCGACAACTGCAAATAGGACCGCAGCAATGAACACCACGACCATGATCACGCCCATGAGTCGCTGCCGAAGCATGTCGCGCTGCTTGGTGCCGAAGATCTTCGTGAGGGCGAACTCCATGGATGCGAAGAGGCTGGTGCCGCTCCACAGCAGCCCCACGATGGAGACGATGCCCAGAATCCCCGCGTTGTGCTTGACCCCGGTCAGGGCCTTGAGGATCTCATCGTGGGCGTCGGCCGGAAACACCGAGACGATGCCGTTGTAGAGCTTCGCCTGCACACCGGGGTCGTTGACCGCGAAACCGACGATGGCGAGCATCCCAAGGATCAGCGGGAACATCGCGAGGAACGCGTTGAAAGCCAGGCTGGTTGCATAGTTGCTGCCCTGGCTTTGGCCATAGGCCTGGATCACCTGCACTGGGCGCGACGACGTGAGGCGCTTCAGCATCTCCAGTCGGCGGCTCCCTCACTCCCCACGGCCATCCTCCTAAGCTTAGCCCGCCCGCGATCAGAAGAGTGTGGCGACTAGGGCCACGGCCGCCATCCCAATGACGACCGCGGCCGTCCACACCAGTGTGTTGCTCCAGCGGCGGCTGCGCTGGTCGCCCATGACCTTCGCGTCGCGCGCGAGCAGAGCGATGAGGACGAGAATTGGCGGAGCCACGATTCCGTTGATGATCGCCGTGACCACCAGCGCCTTGATGGGATCGATGTTGAGAAGTTCATCAGTAGCCCGCCGAGCATTGCGAGCAGGATGATCCCGTAGAAGGTCGGCCGGTAGAGCGGCCGTTCGGCGAGGCTCCCGCGGATCCCGAGGAACTCCTTCACCGCGTACGCGGCGCTGCCGGTGAGCACTGGGATGGCCAGCAGACCGGTGCCGATCATGCCGGCTGAGAAGAGCACGAACGCGAACGGCCCGGCGAGTGGACGCAGCGCTTCGGCAGCCTGTGCTGCGGATTGCACGTTGGTGTTGCCCGCTGCGTGGATGACCGACCCCGATGTCAGGATGATCGCGTACATCACCACCTGGCTGAACAGCATCCCGACCACCACGTCGGTCCGCGCCGCCTTCAACTCCTTCAGATTCACTCCGCGCCGTGCCTTCTCGGTTTTGGCGCCCGCTGCCTTCATCTCCTCAACCTCGCTCGATGCCTGCCAGAAGAAAAGATACGGGCTGATGGTGGTGCCGAGGATCGCCACCACGATGCCGAGGAAGTCCTTGTTGAACCGAATACTCGGGACAACGGTCGCTTTGAGTGTGTCGAGGAGTGGGGGGTGGGCAACGATCGCGGTGATGATGTACGCGAAGAGGGCCAGGGTCAGCAATTTGAAAATTCGGAAGATAACCGCATAGGGAAGCCGCAGCTGTATGAAGCCGATCAGGAGCGCAACGGGTACGACCAACCAGATCGCTGGGATGTGACCGCGGCTGAGGAGATTGCCACCGGCCGCGACCGCGCCGATATCGGCGCCCACGTTGCCGGTGAGACCGGGCTCGTCAACGTTCTGGGCGACTCGGCGTTCGTCGACACCATCCTCGACCTTACCTTGGCAAGGTACCGTTCTAATTCTGTATTCGGGAGGGGTCGAAAACGGCGTCAAGGCGAGTACTTACCCCCAATTTCCACGGCGAGCTCCGCTGACCACACGGGATGCCACGTAGACCGCGCGGCGTTGCACGCTCACCAGGAATCGTCTGAATTTGCTTTGACGACGGTGACGGCGCCCTCGGAGCGTAATCGCGCGTAGCGCTGCGATGACCACCCCGGCTTCTGCGGCCGCGCGTACGACAATTCAGGGGGGGTGAATCATTCCTCCGGCATATCCATTCTGATCGCCGAATAGCTACGCGCCCGTCTCCTCGCGAGGTCAGGTGCAGCGCGATTCTGACCTCCCCAGGTGCATATAACCAGTAGCGTCACGAGGGAATAACGTGGCGCTGAGTCCGTATCCGATTCTTCGCTGAATCGAGGGTGTCCGCGTGCGCGGTAGCGGTTACCGGCCGATCCTAAAGCCCGTGCCGTCGCGCGAGTCGGGCCGGGTCGCCCCGCAGAGGTGGCCGCGCGGACGTCAGATGTTGATGGTGATCTTGGTGCCGAGAAGGATCAGCGGCCAGAGCAGGATCGCGAGAAGCGCTGACAGGATGGCGCCAAGGGTGTTGAGGTTCTCTAGGTAGTGATGGTTGGAGGCCACGATCACGCCTATCACAAGCCACACTATGAAGCCGAGTGAAACAGACCTGCCCCGTCTCATAGCCTCTCCTCTGGCGAAGCGCCCATCGAACAGCGATGATCATACAGGCGCAGCGATGCAGATGCCGGCCTGTTTTCGCACGTCTGCAAGCGATGGGTGGGCTGGCTCAGCGACGCCTTCGACCAGCATCGGGCCCACCGCAGGCTGAGCGCCGTAACGCCTGTAGGCGCGCCCGAGGCAGCGAGAAGGCGCTGAAGGTATGGG